>TARA_R110002012_G_scaffold115909_3_pt1 | contig 66220 bp, 55 predicted proteins | sample TARA_R110002012 | Tara Oceans TARA_R110002012 (sample SAMEA4396515) | marine metagenome | biome: Westerlies Biome; feature: [DCM] deep chlorophyll maximum layer (ENVO:01000326); material: water (ENVO:00002006), including particulate matter (ENVO:01000060) such as... | depth 40 m
CGTTGCTTCGGATCTTCTTAGATACGTTGACCGAATCAGAAAAAGGAACTAGCACTAGGTAGCGACCTGGTAGAGAGAGCTCACAGGATAGTCGAGGCCCCTTCGTAGAGATGGGTTCTTTGACGACCTGAACTAAAATCTGTTGATTTTTGGACAGAGGACCGGAGATTTTTCCAATCTTGTCGATTTCAAGTTCGTTTTCAAAACCCTTCAAATTATAATTGCCGTAGTTATTGTTGCGCACCATTTTGGTGAACTTCGTCAGGCTGTTGAAATTTGCCCCGAGGTCCTGGTAATGAAGAAAGGCGTCTTTCTCATAACCTACGTCAATGAAGGCTGCGTTGAGCCCATTGACGATTTTGCGGACCGTACCGAGATAAATATCTCCAACTTTAAACTGATTGTCCATTCCTTCGGAATGCAACTCAACCAGGCTCTTGTCTTGAAGGAGAGCAATTCGACTTCCGTTTTGAGCAGAATCGATTAACAATTCCGTACTCAAAATCTCGTCTTATTATACTATGTAAATGAACGTTTACTCAAATGACAATAAGAAGAAGTGTATTACTTCTTCTTATGTCTGTTTTTTCTTAGTCTCTTCTTACGCTTGTGCGTAGCGATCTTATGTCTTTTTCTTTTCTTTCCGCAAGGCATAGTCTTTGGATTTAGTAGTGTACAAATAATTTATAGCTTTTCGAGATAGCCTTCGATGCTTCCAAGGATCATCTCATCCTCAGTCATCGTTTTCACTTTCTCGAAATGAGCTTTCGCTTTGTTGTTTTGTTTGGCTTCGAAATAACTCACGCCTAAGTAAAACTGCCCCTGAAGGTTGTCCGGGTGATATTGGATCAATTCTTCGAATCTTTCAATGGCACGCTTATACTGGCCTGACTGCATAGATAGAACGCCCATATTGAACAACCCGTCCTCATTTTGCGGATCCTGCTCCAAGATTTCTCTTAGCATCGTGATTCCTTGCATTGGGTTGGACGAGGACACATAAGTCATCGCTACCTTAGTTTTCAAATCCAAACGGGTGGGATCATTATCCAACACCATTGTTAAATACTTTCGGGTCTGCTCGGCAGTGGAATTTACTTTCTCTGGATCAAGCGCAAAGCTGAATGCCTCATAATAGGCGTTTCCAGCTTTTTCTGCTAATTCCATGTTTGACTGCTGATCCGCTGCCAAACTTAGATAATATCCTGCACTATCGTACTTCCCAAGTTCCTGATAAATCGCAGCGAGTTCCTCAGTGGAAGATTTCAACTTCTCCTTGGAAGAGTTTTCAGCGATCTGAAGTTTCAGTGTATTTATCTGAACTCTCTGATCAGGACTTAACTCAGTCTCATGCATCGCTACCGGATCAGTGGATGAAGTGGAAGCAGGTGGGTTTTCCTGAGAAACTCCATCTGCTTTACTTTCATTGTCCACGACCACACTAGGAAGAGCATACAGTCCTCCGACTGCTATGACTCCTATTGCGATTAGTATGATCTGAGATCTTTTCATGTCAAAAGCTCTCCTGACTTAGTCCTGAGGCGCTAATTCTTTGATTTTTTTACTGTTCTTAATCTTCTCTACAAAAACCTTTGATGGCTTGAAAGCCGGAATGTAATGCTCGTCGATGACGATAGCTGTGTTTTTGGAGATGTTTCGGGCGATTTTTTTAGCTCTCTTCTTATTGATGAAGCTACCAAATCCTCTCACGTAGATATTGTCTCCTTCGGACATTGAATCCTTCACTACTTTGAAGAACGCCTCAATGGCTTGTGTAACATCATCCTTTTGGATACCTGTTTTGTCCGAAATCTTAGTGATTACTTCTGCTTTAGTCACTGTAATATTAATTTAGAAATTACGAAATAAGCTTAACAACCTATTAACCAAGTGTTTTTGGGACTGCAAATGTAAGACAACCATTGTAATTAAAAAACATATTCATAAAAATTAGCTTGATTTGTATGATAGATTAATATTGACTATGGTCCACAAAACCTCTGAATATCAGGCTTTTTCGCATCAAATACTAACTTGGTATAAGGAAAATCCAAGAGATTTACCTTGGAGAGAAACCCTTGATCCATATAAAATTTGGCTCTCAGAAATCATTCTTCAGCAGACTCGAGTGGCTCAGGGGTTACCTTATTATTATACTTTTGTGGAGAACTTTCCAACTGTAAAGGATCTTGCCTTGGCGACGGAAGAAGAAGTTCTTAGGCTATGGCAAGGACTAGGTTATTATAGCCGGGCGAGAAATCTTCATGCTTGCGCAAAAAGTATTTGGTTTGATATGGGTGGAGAATTTCCAAAAACCTATGATGAACTCTTAAAACTAAAAGGAGTTGGTAGCTATACCGCTTCTGCGATTGCCAGTTTTGCTTATGGAGAGGTTAAAGCAGTAGTAGATGGTAACGTTTTTCGAGTGCTCGCACGCTATTTTGGAATCGAGACAGACATCGCCGGCTCAAAGGCTAAAAAAGAATTTGAACACCTAGCCAATCAAATCATCCCAAAAGATCAACCAGCGGATTTTAATCAAGCAATGATGGATTTCGGTGCACGAAAATGCACCCCCAAAAATCCAGGTTGCGAGACTTGTCCTCTAAGCAACTCCTGCTTTGCATACCTATATAATATGGTGTCCGAACTTCCACTGAAGACCAATAAGGTAAAAATCAGGGAGCGACATTTTCATTATTATGTAATTAAGTGTGGTGAAAAATGGGTGTGGAAAAAAAGAACATCAGGAGATATCTGGGAAGGACTTTTTGATTTTCCTCAGATAGAATTCAGTGAAGGTAAAGAATATGTGCAGATGGAAATACCCTCCAGCTCGGAAAAAGAAACACTTCATTTACCAAAAAAATACCGACACATTCTGTCACACCAGCGATTAAATGCTATTTTCTCTGAAGTGGAAATCAAAGAAGAAAATAGGGAGGAACTGGAAAACTGGTGCGAAAATGAGGGGTTTGTGTTGGTAGCAGAAGAAAAGATTGAATATTTGGCTAAGCCAAAGTTGATTGTTAATTTTTTGAACGATCAAGGGATTTGAGTACCTTCAACTATTAGACTTTTTTAACCTTAAATTAAAACTAATTATGGCAGGAGTAAATAAAGTAATCCTAGTAGGAAATCTTGGTGCAGATCCAGAAGTAAAGTATTTAGAAGGTGATAATGCAGTTGCGAACGTTAGTCTGGCAACCACTGAAGCTTATAAAAACCGGAATGGCGAAAGAGTAGAACAAACAGAATGGCATGACCTTGAAATGTGGGGAGCACAGGCGAAAATAGCCGAGCAATACCTTAAAAAAGGAAGCCAGATTTACGTAGAAGGAAAAATCAAAACAGACAAATGGCAAGATGAGCAAGGACAAAATCGCTATCGAACCAAAATTAGAGTATTGAGTTTTACCATGCTCGGTGCTAGGCCAGATGGAGCACCAAATTCCGGAGCACCTCAACAATCCGCACAGCAAAGGCCCGCATCATCAGCGCCCACTTCTGCGCCTAAAGCACAGGAAATGGTTTCAGATACAGAAGATGACGATCTGCCGTTTTAATAATTTATTCCCCTGGAGACAATTTTCAGGGGAATGTTTTAATTTTGCATTAACCATTGCGGTTTAATACATGGACGATCCCTACCCGAGTTACCATTTACTAGCTCAGATAAGCATACCCTCGGTTAGCTACCTGATTGTAAATGGACTTATTTTTATAGTACTTTTAATAGGCTCTGCCCTAGTTTCTGGATCAGAGGTAGCATTTTTTTCCCTAAGCAACGAAGACTTGTTAAATCTGGAAGAGGAAAATACACCTCGAGGGAAAAAAGTTTTGAGCTTAGTTGAATCCCCGAACAAACTGCTTAGCACTATACTTATCCTGAACAACCTTATCAATATTGGGATAGTTACGCTGACCACATTTGTAGCTTGGACGATCTTTGGGAAAAATGCCACTGGAATTATCGTCATTCTGATACAGACCATCGGAGTAACTTTCGCGATTGTATTTTTCGGAGAGATTGTACCGAAGGTATATGCTAACAAAGCGAAAGTTAGTTTTAGTTTGATAATGGCGCCAAGCATCAGCTTTTTTTCCTCAGTGCTAAAACCGTTTTCCAATTTTTTGATGGCATTTAGCAGCTTACTGGAAAGACGAATTGAAAGGAAGGGTTATTCACTCTCTGTGAATGAGCTAAATCAAGCCTTGGATTTGTCCACAGAGGATGCTCCAAATGAAGAGCGGGAGATCTTACGTGGCATAGTAAACTTCGGTACGCTCACAGTAAAGCAGGTCATGCAAAGTCGCATGGATATTACTGCTATCGACATGGAAATAGATTTTCATGAATTGATGGATAAAATCAATAAAAGCGGCTATTCCAGAATACCAGTGTATGAAGAGACCATTGACAATATTCAGGGCATTCTTTATATCAAGGATTTGCTGCCATTCATTGAGCGTGACGAGGATTTCAAGTGGAATGAGTTGATCCGAAAAAGCTTCTTTGTTCCAGAGAACAAGAAGGTAGATACCTTGCTAAAGGATTTCCAGCTTAAGCGTGTTCACATGGCAATTGTAGTGGATGAGTACGGGGGAACTTCAGGGTTGGTCACTTTGGAAGATCTGATTGAGGAAATAATTGGTGAAATCAACGATGAGTTTGATGATCACGATGATATTTTCTTCCAGGAATTGGATCCAGCTACCTTTATTTTTGAAGGGAAAGTATCGCTCAACGATTTTTGCAAAAAGCTCGACTTGGATTCTCAGGTATTCGAAGACGTAAAGGGAGAAAGTGAATCACTAGGTGGATTGCTTTTGGAGTTAAATTCCAAATTGCCAAAAAACGGGACGAAGATAAAATTCGAAGATTTCGAGTTTACTATCCTAGCCGTAGATGCGCGTAAAATTAAGAAGATCAAAGTTCATTTAAATTCTCTTGACAAGGACGGCCTTGGTCCTCATACAGACTGATGTAGAGAGTATTATAAAATTTTTGATTTTTGCATTTTTGCCAAATATTATTTTAATGTACTTTTTGCAGGGAATGCATTCTAGGAGTCTCTAGTAATTTATACGAAAAATAATTTTATATTTTTTTTAAGATTTATTTAGTATCCTACTACGTTATATTTTTCTCAGTTTTTTATGAATTTGCTTGAAAAAGCATCCTAATTATTCAATAACTGTTAAAATATTAGCCTCAGATTAAATTTTTTATACCAAAAAGTTAATTACCAAAAAATCAAAAAAGTCAATTTCCATAAAAAATAAGGCACTAAAGCAGCCGTTTTGTTGCCGTAATTTTAATAGGACAATTTTTTTCTGTAATTTTTGGAAATTTTGAACCTAATAAATTCTATAAAAATGCAAGAAGGTTTGTATCGATCGGAGTTTGAGCATGACTCCTGCGGTATAGGTGCGGTTGTCGATTTGAGTGCAGTGCCCTCTCATGAGACAATTAGCGATGCCTTATATATGCTGAGCAATATGGAGCACCGTGGAGGACGTGGAGCTGATCCCAAGTCCGGTGATGGTGCCGGTATCCTGATTCAGGTACCTCATCAATTCCTTAAGGATATAACCGCCCGTACTGAAGTCAATTTACCAGAAGCTGGGTCTTATGGCGTAGGGATGACCTTTTTCCCGAAAAATAAGCAACTCTTCCATAAATCAAAAGAACTGCTAAATCAGCTGATCGAAGAATTGGATTTCGAGCTGATAGGCTATAGATCTGTACCTGTAGATGAGACAGTGCCAGGCTCAGCAGCATTGGAAGTAATGCCAAATATTGAGCAGTTATTTGTCAAGCATAAAAAAGGACTTACCGGCATTGAGCTTGAGCGCAAGCTATACGTACTTAGAAACTATTCAACTTCAGAAATCAATACGAAGATTCCTGGCGTCAATCAGTCATTCTATTTTGCCAGCCTAAGTAGCCAGACACTTATATATAAAGGTCAGTTGAGAACCGATCAGGTTTTGGCTTTCTATAAAGATCTTCAGAATCCAAGAATTGGGTCTGCATTTGCCATTGTCCATTCCCGTTTTTCTACCAACACATTTCCGAACTGGAGACTGGCGCAGCCATTCCGTTTTCTTTCCCACAATGGTGAGATTAACACGATCAAAGGGAATTTGAACAAAATGAAATCTAAGGAAAACCTCATGAAATCGAAATATTTCACTGATGAGGAGCTTTCCAGATTGATGCCAATCACCGATAAGCAAAAGTCAGATTCAGCTAATCTAGATGCAATGGTAGAACTACTGACTTTAAGCGGTAGATCTCTTCCACACGCGATGATGATGCTTGTACCGGAAGCGTGGCAGGATAATGAAGTCATGGACCGTGATAGAAAATCCTTCTATAAATTCCATGCATCTCTTGTAGAACCATGGGATGGGCCAGCAGCTTTGCTGTTTACAGATGGAAAATCTGTAGGTGCGACCTTGGATAGAAATGGATTACGACCACTTAGATATTTTATCACAAAGGATAATAGACTTATTCTTTCCTCTGAAGCAGGTGCTCTCCCAATACGTGAGGCTACGATTATCGAAAAGGGAAGGATTAGTCCAGGTAGAATGATATGGGCCGATTTGGAAAAGGGCCGTGTCGTATTTGATGAAGAAGTAAAGGGAGAAATCTGCAGAAAGCAGCCCTATGAGCAGTGGGTTGCAGATCAGCGAATCAAACTTCGTCTTGAGGATGCTCCTAAAACTCTAACTCATCCATATTCTACTGAGAATATTAAAAAACAGCAGACAATATTTGGATATACTTCCGAAGAACTGAAAGTAGTGTTAAGTCCTATGGGAGATACTGCCTATGAAGCTATAGGCTCTATGGGAGCGGATACACCTCTTGCAGTACTATCCAAAGAAAGTCAACATATTTCCAATTACTTCAAACAGTTATTTGCTCAAGTAAGTAATCCTCCAATTGATCCTATCCGTGAGCGATTGGTAATGTCGCTATTCACCCGTCTGGGTGTTGGGCAGAACATCTTGGAAGAAAGTCCAAAGCACACCAGACAGATCCATATTTCCCAGCCAGTTCTTTTAAATGAAGACTTGGAAAAGGTTAAAAACATGGAAGGCCAGGGCTATAGATGTGCTACTTTAACAAGTCTTTTCTTGGCGGATCATAAGCCTGGAAGACTTTTGGAAGCACTCGACAAACTTTGCAATGAAGCAGAAAAGGCGATCTCTGAAGGTAAAAATGTCATTATCATTTCTGATAGAAAGAGCACTGAAGAATATGCTCCGATTCCATCTTTATTGGCTATAGGAGCAGTTCATCATCACTTGGTGAAAAAGAAAATCAGAACAAGTGCAGGCTTAGTCCTTGAATCGGGTGATATCCGCGAAACACACCATTTTGCAACTGCGATTGGTTATGGAGCATCAGCAATCAACCCTTACATGGCATTGGAGTCATTGCTGGATATGTTTGAAAAAGGCGAGTTGCCAAACGCCAAAAATCAGAAGAAATTATTCAATAATTATCAAGCTGCTATAGGAAAAGGGCTGTTGAAAGTTCTTTCTAAAATGGGAATTAGTACCCTTCAGTCTTACCAAAGTGCCCAGATTTTCGAAGCAATTGGCTTAGGTCCTGAGGTAATAGATAGATGCTTCAAGGGAACAATTTCCAGAATTTCCGGAATTTCCTTTGACGAGTTAGCAGAGGAAGTATTAATACGACACAGAGCAGCTTACGAAACGGAAACTCCGATTCTTGAGCAAGGTGGAGTGTATCAATGGAAAAGAAGAGGAGAAAAACACCTATTCAATCCTGAAACTATCCATTTGCTTCAAAAATCTACACGCTTAAATGATTACGGGCTGTACAAAAAATTTGCAGCTAAAATCAATGAGCAAAGTAAAGATGCTCTGACATTAAGAGGCTTATTTGAATTTAAAAAACGAATCACCGTACCAATTGACGAAGTAGAACCTGCATCTGCTATCATGCGCAGATTTGCTACTGGTGCTATGTCGTTTGGCTCGATCTCACACGAAGCTCACTCTACATTGGCGATAGCCATGAACAGGATGGGTGCGAAAAGTAATAGCGGAGAAGGTGGAGAAGACGAGATTCGTTTTGAAAAGAAAGAAAATGGTGATTGGGAGCGCTCAGCTATCAAACAAGTCGCTTCAGGAAGATTCGGTGTAACGAGCAACTATCTGACTAACGCAGCAGAACTTCAAATCAAAATGGCTCAGGGAGCAAAGCCTGGAGAAGGTGGACAGCTTCCTGGACATAAAGTAGATGAGTGGATAGGTAGAGTAAGGCACTCCACTCCGGGAGTGGGATTGATTTCTCCTCCACCACATCACGATATTTATTCTATCGAAGATTTGGCTCAGTTAATATATGATCTGAAGAATGCGAATAGAAAAGCAAGAATTAATACCAAATTGGTATCTCAAGCTGGAGTAGGAACTGTAGCGGCAGGTGTGGCAAAAGCAATGTCTGATGTAATTCTGATCTCAGGAGCAGATGGCGGTACAGGTGCATCTCCGTTGAGTTCTATTCGCCATGCGGGTTTGCCATGGGAGCTAGGCCTTTCTGAAGCACATCAAACTTTGGTAAAGAACAACCTTCGTAGCCGTGTAACACTTCAAACTGATGGACAGCTTAGAACTGGTCGCGATCTTGCCATTGCAACACTATTGGGTGCTGAAGAGTGGGGAATTTCCACTGCGGCCCTGGTAGTAGAAGGTTGTATTATGATGAGAAAGTGCCACCTGAATACTTGTCCAGTGGGTATAGCAACGCAAAATCCTGAATTAAGAAAGTTATTTACTGGGGATCCTGATCACGTGGTGAATTATTTCCAGTTCCTTGTGCAAGATCTAAGAGAGATTATGGCGTCACTTGGATTCCGTACTATTGACGAAATGGTTGGGCAAAGTAATGTCCTTCAATCCACAGGTCACTTGAACCATTGGAAGTGGGATAAAGTGGACTTGAGTCCAATTTTCCACAAAGTGGAAGTTCCAGATCACGTAGGAATTCATAAGCAAATTGATCAGGATTTCGAGCTGAAAAGGGTATTAGACCGTCAGCTGATCAAAGCTGCTCATCCATCATTGGAACAAGCAATGCCTTCTTCCGGCAGTTTCCAGATCAAAAACATTGACAGGACTGTGGGAGCAATGCTTTCCAACGAGATTTCCAAAATATATGGCAGCCCGGGATTACCTGAGGATACGATCAACTTCAAATTCACTGGCTCTGCCGGTCAGACTTTTGGTGGGTTCCTTACCAAAGGCGTCAATTTCGAATTGGAAGGAGAAGCAAATGATTACTTTGGAAAAGGTCTTTCAGGTGGAAAACTGATTATCTACCCAAGTAGAAATGCCAAGTTCGTTCCAGAAGAAAACATCATAATCGGTAACGTAGCATTCTACGGAGCTACTTCTGGAGAAGCATATATTAATGGAAAAGGTGGTGAAAGATTCTGCGTAAGAAACTCTGGCGTTCAAACCGTAGTAGAAGGAATCGGTGATCACGGCTGTGAATATATGACAGGTGGGCTAGTAGTGAACCTTGGAGAAATAGGCAGAAACTTCGCTGCAGGAATGAGTGGTGGGATTGCTTATATTCTAAAAGAATACATCACTGAGATCAATCCTGAATTGGTGGACATAGATATTCTCGAAGAGGAGGATTTCAGCACAATTAAAACTTTCCTGAAAAGACACGTGAAACTTACCAGATCAGGTCTTGCAACTAAATTCTTGGATGATTGGGATAACGCCAAAGAAAAATTCATCAAGGTTATTCCTAGAGATTACAAGGCAGTTTTAGAGAAAAGAGCATTAGAACAATCAAAATCATTGGCGTAAAATGGGAGCAAAAGAAGGATTTATTCAATTCAAAAGAGAAACCCCGGTTACCCGTGACGCGAAAGCTAGAATAGGTGACTACAAGGAAATATATGAGCCATTTGGTGGCGAAAAATTAAATAATCAGGCTGCTAGATGCATGGATTGCGGAGTACCGTTTTGCCATAATGGATGCCCACTTGGTAATGTGATTCCGGATTTCAACGATGCGGTTTACAAAAACGAATGGGAGCAGGCAATAAAAATATTACGGAGCACAAATAATTTCCCAGAGTTCACAGGGAGAATTTGTCCAGCTCCTTGCGAAGCAAGCTGTGTTCTAGGTATCAATAAAGATCCTGTTGCGATCGAATTGATCGAGAAAAACATTGCTGAGAAAGCCTATGAACTGGGCCTGATCAAAGCAAATCCGCCTAAAAGAAGAACTGGGAAATCCGTAGCCGTAGTTGGCTCCGGACCAGCAGGCCTTGCTGCGGCAGATCAGTTGAATCAAGCAGGTCATGAGGTAACACTTTTCGAAAAAGACTCAAAGCCAGGAGGGTTACTTCGATTTGGTATCCCGGATTTCAAACTGGAAAAATGGGTAATAGATCGTCGAATTGAATTCATGAAGCAAGAAGGAGTGATTTTCTCATGTGATACTGAAATCGGCTACAATATTAAGGCAGAAAATATCCTGAAAAACTTCGATGCTGTAGTGCTTTCTACAGGAGCGGGTCAGCCAAGAGGGCTGAATATTAAAGGATCTGACGCAAAAGGAGTTCATTTTGCTATGGAGTTCTTAGGTCATCAAAACAAAGTGGTTTCAGGTGAGATCAAGGAAAATCCAATTTCTGCCAAAGGAAAACATGTCATCGTCATCGGTGGTGGTGATACTGGAAGTGATTGTATTGGTACATCTAATAGGCATGGTGCTGCTTCCATCACACAGTTGGAGCTGCTTCCTAAGCCTCCTCAACAAAGAAATACGTTAAATCCATGGCCAGAATGGCCAATGACACTTCGCACTTCGAGTTCGCATGAAGAAGGTGCTGAACGAATATTTTCTATTCTGACCAAAGAGTTTGTAGTAAATGATGAGGGTCAGGTAACAGGATTAAGTCTTGTTGATCTAGAATGGGTTCACAAAGAAGGTCGAATGGTTTTTGAAGAAATCGCCGGAACGGAACGTACTGTTCAATGTGACCTTGCATTCTTGGCAATCGGATACACCGGTCCTGCTCAAAATGGATTACTTGAAGCTTTCGGTGCTGAAACGATGGAAAACACACTTCCAAAGTCAAAAAACTATCAGAGCACTAATTCCAAAGTATTCCTTGCCGGAGATATGCGTCGTGGGCAATCATTGGTTGTGTGGGCAATATCAGAAGGTAGAGAAGCTGCCGTCAAAGTGGATGAATATCTCATGGGAGAATCTGCACTACCACAGAAAGATGAGTCTTTCTTTCAAGTAGATACGGAAATCGCAGAGTAGAATCTTCGATATACTTACAAAATAAAAATGCATCCCGAATATTCAGGATGCATTTTTATTTTTTTCTTTTTAAGACTAGTTGACGCCTTTTCTCCCTTTTCTAGGATCTCCTTCTATCTGGGCATTGGGCCTGCCTCTTCTACGATCTTCCATTCTTTCAGCTTTAATTTCCGTCCACTTAGTCCTTTGTTCTTCAGTTAACACAGCCTGAATTTTAGCATCCTGTTCTTTTAACTCAGCTCTTTTAGCATCCATTTGTGCTTTTCTAGCTTCCATTTCAGCCTCCTTTTTCATAGCATATTCAAGATTGATATCCAAAATCTGCTTTTTCTGAGCATCCGTTAGTGTAAGAGCCTCAGCCATTCGATCGGTATTTCTTTGAGCCCTTTCTTCCGGACTTGGTCTTTCACCCTCTCTTTTCTGTGCCATTGTGCTTAGGCTAATCATTAACAACAAGCCAGTAGCGAAAATCCATCTCTTCATGCGTTTTGTTTATTTAGTTACGTTGATTAGACAGCTCCTGCTAGTCTCGGTTTAATTGAAACCAAAAGGGTTTTTGTTAAGAAATCTAAAAGACCTATCTCTCCTCGGTCAATTCTTTACGCTCGCTTGGCCTCACTTCTTTTGGTTTGATCAATAATCTGAGACTTGGATCAAAGCTTAGGTAATTCCAAGACCAGTCCAGAAATATGACCACTTTATTTTTCACCCCAAGAATAGCCATCAGGTGCACAAATAGCCATGTAAACCAGGCAAGTATTCCTTGAAACTTAATAAAAGGCAAATCAACCACCGCAAGTTTTCTACCCACAGTAGCCATAGAGCCTAAATCTTTATATTTGAAAATCTTCCTTTGCTTCCCTTCCTCAATTTTCTGAAGATTATTCGCAAGACAAACCGCCTGTTGAATCGCAACCTGTGCTACCTGAGGATGCCCTCTAGGATAATCTTCTTGGATCATGATGCTAATATCTCCTAGCGCATAGACATCTGGACATCCTTTAATTTCTGAAAAATCATCCACATATATCCTCCCATTTGGGGCGTACATTTCATCCTCTAATCCACCAATCCTATTTGGCTTAATACCCGCAGCCCATAATAATGTCTGGGTTTGAATAGGCTCTTTGTCCTTCAATATAACTTCATTGCCATTATAATCTTGCACCATCGTGTTGAGCATCACATCTACTCCTAGATCCTCCAAGTATTTCAAAGCATATTCCTTGGATTTTTTGGACATTGGAGGCAAGAGCTCTGGCCCAGCTTCTATGAGAACTATCTTCATATTCTGAAAATTCAGCTCAGGGTAATCTTTGGGAAAAACATTGTTCCTGAGATCGGCCATTGCTCCCGCCAGCTCCACTCCAGTAGGACCTCCACCCACAATTACCATATTCATCAGTGATTTGCGGTCCTCTGACTTTTCTATATTGATCGCTCGCTCGTAATTTGAAATTATTTTATTCCGTATATAAAGTGCTTCTGACACAGTTTTCATTGGAGAAGAAGTCTCTTCAATGTTTTTGTTTCCAAAGTAATTTGTATCAGCTCCCATAGCCATTACTAGGTAGGTGTAATCCAGGTAGCCCATATCGGTATAGACTCGCTTTATCTTAGGATCAAAATGATCCACTTGGGCCATCCGAAAAGTAGCATTTTTAGTCCCGTGGAAAATCTTACGAAGAGGAAATGAAATAGCGCTCGGCTCCAATCCAGAGGTGGCCACTTGGTAAAAAAGTGGCTGAAATTGATGATAGTTGTGCTTGTCAAGGAGGATTACTTGAAATTTCTTATTCATCAGCTTCATGGCTAACTTCAAGCCACCGAAGCCAGCTCCCACAATTACTACTTTTGGCAAATCCGATTTAGGAATATTTGGCAGAGGTTGGGATAGAAAATCCGGCATGGTAAGAGTGTTTTAATTACTTATCGGGTACTGGATATTTTGGGCAAATTTCTGAATGGAAATTACCAAATCTTTTCTTTGAACATCTGATTTTTCAGCCTAAACGAAAAGAATTGCTAATTTTACCACCCTAATATTTATAACCATGGGAAGAGCATTTGAATTCAGAAAAGAACGAAAATTCAAGCGTTGGGACAAAATGTCCAAAGTTTTCACGCGACTAGGCAAAGAAATCGTAATGGCGGTAAAATCAGGTGGACCTGATCCTGCTTCAAATCCCAGACTTCGTACCATAATACAAAATGCCAAGGGTGCCCAAATGCCCAAGGACAGAATAGAAGCGGCCATCAAGCGTGCTTCAAATAAAGACGAGAAAGATTATGAGGAAGTAGTTTATGAAGGTTATGGGCCATTTGGAATCGCTGTAGTAGTAGAAACCTCCACAGACAACATCAATCGTACGGTAGCTAACGTAAGGAGCTATTTCTCCAAAGCCGGTGGTTCACTAGGTACTTCTGGCTCGGTGGTATTCATGTTCGATAGAAAAGCTGTTTTCCGATTTGCAAAAGCAGACTTTGATCTCGAAGAACTGGAGTTTGAATTAATTGATTTTGGATTAGTTGATATAGATGAAAACGAAGGAGAGATTTTCGTTTACACGGAGTTTGAAGACTTCGGAACAATGCAAAAAGCACTTGAAGAGAAACATATTGAAGTAATCAGCGCGGATTTTCAGCGCTTCCCCTCCACCCTTACTGAGCTTGATGAAGAGCAGGAAGAGATCATCAATAAGATGATCGAAAAAATGGAAGAGGATGATGACGTAAACCAAATTTTCACAAACATGGCCTAGGCACCTGCCTAGGCTTTTTTATTCTATGAATTTCCCCAAAAGAGAAAATTTTCAGGCTTCACAAAAGCCACTAATAATTGTCGGAAGCAAAAATCCAGTAAAAGTAGCCTGCACAGAGTCTGCATTCACTGAAGCATTCCTTAAGGGCTTTGTTGTAAACGGGATTCATGCAGCATCTCAAGTATCAAATCAACCCAGAGGTGATGATGAAACTTATCTGGGAGCAAGAAACCGGGTAATGAATGCTAAATCAAGCTTCCCGGAAGCAGATTATTGGGTGGGTATAGAAGGTGGTATCGCAGAAGATGAACGAGGAATGTATGCTTTTGCATGGATATTTATTGAAGATAAATCAGGATTGAATGGAAAATCAAAGACTGGCACTTTCTATCTTCCAGAAGGGATAGCCAAGCTAATTCATTCGGGTATGGAACTTGGTGAAGCTGACGATGAATTTTTCAAGCAAGAAAATTCCAAGCAAAATGGAGGATCTGTAGGAATTCTAACTCACGGAACTTTAACAAGACAAGGCTATTATAATCAGGCGATTATACTTGCCCTTATTCCATTTCTAAATAAGGACCTTTATTAAATGAAATGGTTTCTATAATTTTTTTATAAAAGTTTCTCATATTCGAAAAAAAAATGAGTATTATTGAATAATTGAAATTTAAAACTTTGATTTATCCAAATGTTACGGAATATTACAATTCGCTTTTGGACATCAACGGTAGTAAAAGTTGCTTAAATCACCCCTATCATTAAGTAGCTATAGACCTCTCAGATGAGAGGTCTATTTTTTTAAATTTCTTAAGAAATTGTGTAATGCAATTCTCCAATCTGGGTCCGCATCCCATTCGGGCCCAATATAGAGTTCATCTCGAACTAATAATTTGATGTAATATTTTACTACAATACGAGAACCTTCCTCGCTTTCTTTAGGCTCCAATCCCATGCTCTTCATCAAATCTGCCTCTCTTCCTTCTACCTTAACTAAAAGGAATTGGACTCTATCGCTAATCAACTCCTGATCCGTTTTTGCTTCTGTAAGCCATTCGATTTGATATGGATATTCCTGCTTAAGTACTTGCTCTATCCCGGATTTCTGAGCTGCTTGATCAGCCAAAATTGCCCCTTGCGATTTGCCATACATGTCATATCTAAAATAACTCAGCAAGCCTGTCTGCGCTGATGATCCTTCAATTGTAATTCCCAATTTAAATACATCAAGATTAAGAGGGTTACTTGCTAAAAACTTTTCACTGGTAGAAGTTTCCGCAGCTTCAACTGTAAGAAATTCAGGCACATCCAATACCAAGATATTATGAGAAGGTTGATTCTTCCCGATTAAGGCAAACTGACTTGCAGCCTCTCCTATATCACTACCACTAATTCCAAATAATGATGTAGAAGGAATAATCTGTCCGTCTCCCGAAAATGGCGCCACATGAATGCTCATTCTATCCTTTTGTCGGGTCACCAGAATAATATTTTTAACAATTCTGCTTTGAAATTCTTTAGCATAAACAGCCTGAACAGCCTCCGAAAGTGCTACTTTCTCCAACTCATAATATGCTACAGGATCCCCACCAGCTTTTACGAGGGAATTATGAATGCTATCTGCCACTTCCATCCATGTCATGACTGGTCTAGCTCCCGGATCAGCAGAAATAAATACCACAGATTTTCCATCAAAAAATGTCTGTGGTAAATTCCCCTGAGCAGAAACCAAGGAAAGATTTGTACATAGAATAATAACTAGCAGGATATTATATTTCATGAATTCAGAGGTGTGATCCACTAAGCTTATTAATTTTACCAATATACATAACGCAAAATACTTTCATTGATGCATCCAACAATCAAAAGTGCCCTAAGTTGTTTATTATTTCTAGTTATTCTTCAGGCAAACTGCCAAAGTATTGCTAGCAAAAGCCTACTGGAAAATATTAAGTTTTTGTCCTCAGATGAGCTAAAAGGAAGGAAAACAGGCAGCGAAGGAAACTTAGAAGCAAGGAAATTTATTTTGGATCAATTCAAAAGTATGGAACTGCAAACACATTACGAAGATCATCAGCAGAAATTCAGTTTTGAAAACAGAAGAGAAAAAAAGACCTACGAGGACGCAGTAAATATTGTGGGCTTCGTAGCTGGTAATTCCACCAAGAAGTTAATAGTCATTACAGCCCATTATGATCACGTCGGTATAGGAAAACCCAACGCATCAGGTGACTCAATATACAATGGAGCAGATGATAATGCTTCTGGAACGGCTGCGTTGATTGAGCTGGCAAAATATTTCAAAGAAAACAGGCCGGAGCATTCTATGATTTTTGCTGCTTTGGATGGCGAAGAGATGGGTTTACAGGGAGCTAAAGCGCTTGTGAAAGACTTTCCATTCGCTATGGATCAAGTCGTATTAAATATTAATATGGATATGATTTCCAGAAATGAAAAAGGAGAATTATACGCATCTGGTACATATTATAATCCATCACTAAAGACTATTCTGGAATCTGCAGCAAATGGATCCACTCCCAAGCTGATGTTTGGGCATGATGAGCCAAATACTGGCGGGGATAACTGGACCCAATCTTCAGACCATGGTCCTTTCTTCACTGCGAATGTCCCTCACATCTATTTTGGAGTAGAGGATCATCCAGATTATCATAAGCCAAGTGATTCTTTTGAAAATATAGATGAGGATTTTTATGTCAATGCGGTCAATCTTATCCTGAAGTGTACCTTAGCATTGGACGCAGAATTACCTAAAGAGTAGCGAATACTCTTTTCATTCATATACTTCTTACTTACATTAGAATTTAAAGCACGCTACTAACGCGATATTTTGGCTAAACCAGACTTCATCACCAGGCTCTTGATATGGAGGCTCAGACACATGAGCAACCAAACCTTTATCCTAATTCTTAGTGGGATAATTGGAATTCTCTCTGGCCTTGCCGCAGTTATTCTAAAACAAAGTGTTCATGCGATACAGCATTTTCTTACAGAAGGATTCTATAAAGAATATGCTAATTTTCTCTATATCATATACCCACTTATAGGTATTTCGGCGGCCTATTTCCTTGGAAAATTTATTTTCAAAGATGGAGGGGGTCATGGTATACCGGATATTCTATTTACAATATCAAAGAAACAAAGCATCATAGCTAGAGTAAAGACCTACAGTCGGGTGTTCACTTCTGCCATTACAGTAGGGTTTGGAGGATCAGTGGGTCTTGAAGCTCCTATGCTGGTTACGGGATCGGCCATTGGCTCCAATGTAGGTTCTCTGGTACATCTAAATGCCAAAAAGCGAACGCTTTTGATAGGTTGTGGAGCAGCAGCAGCGATTTCTTCCATTTTCGGAGCTCCTATTGGAGGAGTGATTTTCGCTATTGAAGTTATCTTGATGGAGATCAGTACAGCTAGCTTTATTCCGCTACTGATAGCCACAGTGACTGGTTCTTTGACCTCCATGGTTCTTATTGGTAAAGATTCAGCATTTAATTTCAAATTGACAGATAGTTTTCAGGCGTCGCATATGCCTTATTACTTACTGTTGGGAATTGCATGTGGATTGGTTTCTCTCTATTTCAGCCAAGCAGTGCGAAAGACAGAATCTCTTATGGAAGGTCTGGAAAGCCAAGCATTGAGAATTCTCTATGGGGGAGCTATTTTGGGAATCATGGTATTTTTCCTGCCTCCAATCTATGGCGAGGGGTATGATACCCTGAATACACTCATAGAGGGAAATTCAAGTCAGTTGTTGGAAAAAAGCCCCTTCTTTTCAATTATTGAAAATCCATATTTGATTATCGTTTTCTTGATTTTTATAATCCTGGTTAAACCTGTAGCAGCCGCAGTTACACTCGGTGCTGGCGGGAGCGGAGGAGTCTTTGCACCTTCACTTTATGTTGGAGGCATATTAGGTTTTCTTTTTGCGTATTCCAGCAACCTATTCCACTTTACGATTCCGCTTCCGCTGGCCCACTTTACTTTAGTCGCCATGTGTGGGGTAATGGCTGGGGCTCAGCACGCTCCACTTTCGGCAATATTCTTAATCGCAGAAATCACTGGAGGATACGAACTCTTCATTCCATTAATGTTTGTCTCAGCAATCTCATACGTCACCAAAACAGCTTATCAGAAAGATAGCATCTATATGCTACAGCTCAAGGAAAAGGGTCGACACCTTCCAGAATCAAAAGATCAGGAGCTACTTGAACTCATCACAATCACCCATGTAATCGAGCGGGACCTACTTCCAATACATCCTGATTCCAAACTGAAAGATTTAATCAGCCTTGTAAAAATCTCTAAAAGGAATATTTTTCCTGTTGTAGATGAGCACAAAGCTTTACGTGGAATAGTTACTTTGGATGATATCAGGGACATTATGTTTGATAGGGAAAAGCAAGAAAGAATTCTCATCAAAGAACTGATGCACAGTCCTCCAGAAATCCTATTGGCTACTGAGAATATGCAAAAAGCAATGGAGAAATTTGAATTATCGGGTGCTTGGAACCTCCCTGTAATAGAAGATGGTAAATATTTAGGCTTCGTGTCAAAGTCTAGAATCTTCAATGCATACCGAAAACGCCTCATTAAACAAAAGCAGGATTAATCGATTTAAGAAGAATCTTTGGAGGTACAGATTATCCACTTATTTACTCGCATATAATAAGAAGTTTTTTCAAGTTAGCCTCCTTTATCCACAATATTACCTTTAAAAACTTACTTATAAATATCTGAATTACTGATAGTTAGAAGTGTTGTGTTAATAAGTGTGGATAAATTATCTAAAATGTGGATAAAAATCTCTTGCATTTTTTAAACCGCAAATAAAGCCTTTAGAAAGGGGTTTTCCGCTATTTAAAATCTGTTGTGATGTCGCCTTTCAAATCCAAAAACACGTCCGATATCGCCCGTTTCTAAAATAAAATTCTGAACAAGCATTTTTCAGTTTAATAAAAATATATTCATGCATCCCTCAAACTCAATTGAAGGAATTATACTATCAAATCAGTAAAATAATCCAAATTTAACAGGGGAAATCCAACTCTTATATACCCATACCGATTGGAGGTAGATTATTCATTTGCCTCAGGATCCAGCTTTGTCGACCAGTGATATAGCCAGTTGGCTTTGCAGGCGACCAGCGTCGTGGATTAGGGAGTACTGCAGCGATGAGAGCAGCCTGATTACGATTAAGTTTGGCAGCAGGTTTATTGAAGAAGGTCTGAGAAGCAGCTTCAATCCCATAGATTCCATCTCCCATTTCTATCACATTCAGGTACACTTCCATGATTCGCTCCTTAGGCCAGATGAGTTCTACCAGTACTGTGAAATAGGCTTCAAGCCCTTTTCTTAGATAAGTTCTAGAAGGCCACAAAAACACATTCTTTACTGTCTGCTGAGTAATTGTACTTGCTCCTTTCACTCGCTTTCCCTTTTTATTATTCTCCCAGGCTTTTTCCATAGCATCAATATCAAACCCATGATGATCCAGAAATTTTTGATCTTCTGCAGCAAAAACAGCCTGTGGGGCGTTTTTGGAAATCTCACTAAAAGGTACCCAGTCTTTGCGAAAACGAACTTCCTTTTCTGAATCAAAGGTTTGCTCAAAAAAACGAATCACCATTAATGGTGTGATGGGCACAGGTAGAAATCGGTAGATTACAGTCAGTCCTATGGAAATAATAAAAAACCACATCGTGACTTTCCAAATCAATCTCCAAACCCATTTTAAAATCTTCATAAAACAAAGTTAAACTGTAGCACTAATCTGTACAAAATGGTAGAAGAAGACTGCATTTTCATCTTCTGAGAGTAAATCAAGATCATTTTCCATAGCCAAAATATCATGAGATGAAATTAGTCCGGCATCTATCATCCCTAAACCAGCACTTTTCATCAATCCTTTCCAATACTGTGTAATCTTTTTAAGGTCACCCGGAGTTCTCTGATCAAGATGAAATCCTCCATGAAATAATTCGATTTCTTTGTACCCAGCTTGCAAAAGCAAATTTCCAAGATTGGCTCCTATGTCAGGATTCCCCCCGATACTTCTCTGGAAACGATTATACGCATCATAGTATTTGGACAATCCAGATAAGGGAGGGTTAAAGTAAAAACTAGAATTAAATACCTCAGTAAACCAAAGTTTAGCACCAGAAAGTAAGTAGGGTTTAATAGCTTCCAAAACATCATAGGCATTAGGAATGTGTTCCAAAGTCCAGCAGACAAACAAACTATCATACTTCCCATCCAGCTTCAACTTTATAGCATCTTGGCAGACAAATCTTAGCCTATCTTCAGCAAAGGCCAAATTCTGTTTGGCTCTTTCAATTTGGCTTTGAGAATAATCAACGCAAGTTATCTCCACATTAGGATATAGTCTCAGCAAGGTGTCTGTCTGTGCTCCTACTCCTGATCCGATTTCAAGTAGCTTTTTGCATCCATCAAAATCGATTCTACTATAAATAAGGGATCCGAGCACTCCCGCCTGATCCATCAGTCGCTGCTGCTCAGCCGGGATAAATCCGTGTAAGTACGTCGTCATTTGCCTTCGATTTTGGATTCGAAATTATCATTTAAAAATAGGATAATGGTAATTATCCTATTTTATAGCTTCTTTAATATAATTGGCTCAGACATTTTTGACGCGACGCTTTCCATGATAAATTTTAGATCACCGTATTCCAATGCAGGAAATGTGGAATTTATTAATTCAACCTTAGAACTGACCTTCAACTCTTTTTCTAACGCATCTACCTGAAAAGAGAATTTTACTCCCTTGGAAGGAATTGTAATTACTTGATCCTCAGGAAAATCATCCAACACATATCCTTCGGGGATGGTGAAACTAACATTAAAACTTTCGAAAATCGGGAAATCAAATTCTATAGGAAGTATTCTGCTATCCTGAGTAAAAGGGTTGTTTGCGAAAGAAGAAAGTTCAAACGGCTTTACAAATACAAAGTCGTCAGAGGTTTCCACATCTGTTTTATACCGCATAGTCACCATTCGTTTATCCTTCAGCTGATTGTCATAAGTGAAATCAATTATTTCCGCATCAATCCCCATTTCCTTCAATGATTTCTCATAAGAACTATTCTCCAGCATATCTACAGCTTCCATTGCACTGTAATCCAAAAATCTCAGCGTATGGGAAAGTTGAAGATTTTGCGTGGAATCAACCTCCAAATTAACTAAGTGAATAATTCCAGAGCGATGCTTTACTTTGATATTATCTAATCTTCCTTTGTTTTCCTCCATGAAAAATCCTCTTGGAACAAACTTTCTCATCGGCACCAGACCAAAAGGGGTAATGGAGTCAGCGGCATCCAAAAAAACTTCTTCGCCATCTATCTTCGTTAGCAAAATAGAGCTACGAAATTGATTGATATATGGCTTTTCAATCAAAGTACTTCTACCTATTCCACGCTCGTTTACCATCACTATATAAGAATCTATACCCTCTAACTTCAATAAATGTGAAAGCAATAAATTCTTATCGAAGCTATTCCCTTCCTTCTTTACTAAAAAATCCTGCACCGTATAATAGGGTTCTAGCCAGCGTGAAGAGTATGCCTTATAATTTCTTGAAACGTAATCGAAAATCTTAATTGCAGTAGCTTTCTGGGTGGAGTCTTTAAATACTACTTCGGGGTATTTAGCTTTTGCGACCTTCCCTCCTAAATAGGTAGCTGTCTCAGTCCCTTTCAATAGCATATTTGCAGTCTGATTCCATGATGCATAAAAAATATCCGATGTTTCCACTGTTTTCTCATCCACATACTCACTGGTAAAGAGATATCCGTCTACTCTAACCTGAAAATCCATTATGCTTCCCACATGTGGCTCCTCAGGAAGAGAGTGAATATTCTTTACAGTCCAAGAATAGGTATTCTTTCTATCAGATATTTGAGCAACTTCCTGAAGTACCTTTCCCTGAGTGATCATTTGGTATTGGTAAAAATCAGGAGCTTTAAAAGTATATTTACTTACTAACGCAGGGATGTTTTTTTGAAAAGCCCAACCATCCAATAAACTAATGGAGCGATCCATTTTGGTGTAAGTATATTCCAAAATAGATCCTTTTTTCACATTTGGAAAAACTATTCGGAACTCAAACATCCCATCGCCTAAATCAACTTCTTTGATATGAACCTTATTGGAAAGCTGCACTATTTTTCTTTCCGCACCGTCCAGATAGCTTACTTGTGCTTTTAGCCTTGTGATATCCTCAGTTAGGTAATCTCCTTTGTAGAAAAGAATCCTAAAATCTCCAAAACCTTCTGAATTGTCATCCAAAACCTTAATTCTGAAGCTATAGTCAGTGTATATACCATTAATTTTAAAATAGGAGTTTGCCTCCTCATATAAGGTCACCTGTTTCGCTTCGGGTTCAAACGGGACAAGTTCAAGTGCTAATTCTTCTTCAGAATACTCACCAAATACAACCTGACCATGTGACAATAAAGGGAAAAGTAAAATGAGAAAGCAGGGGATTTTAAATCCCCCGAAATTCAGTCTCATTAGGGATTAGATTGCTTTTTTAAGACCACAGGCTCAGAAAGTTTTGATGCTACACTTTCCATAAAATACTTCAGATTTTGATATTCGCTTGCTGGGATCAGTGGAGCATTCACCATAAGCCTAGCTGTAATTTTAAGATTATCATTTATTATTGAAGGGGAGTAAATAAAAGTCACATATTCTCCTTCTATGGTATAACCCGCCTCCAGCGGATAATCGTCTATTTCATATCCGTTAGGGACACTAACTATAGTATTGTATGTCTCAGTAAATGCATATCCAAAATCAACTGGAAAAACCCGATACTCTTGTGTAAAAGGATTTTCTGCAAATGAAGAAAATTTAAGTGGACTAAAGAGAATCATTTCTTCATCAACATTCTCAGCGAATTTCATGTCAAAATTTATAGTTACCATATCCTTTTCTTCCAGGATATTATTCACTTTAAAATTTTCATAAACCACACCTTCTTCTTCATCGAAGAGCTTTTCCAAAGTTTCATTTCTTTTTTGAATCCCTTCTATCTTCTGAGCCAAGTTGAGACCTCTATAACTAAAATTTCGGAGAGAATTCTGCATCACCAATTGGCCTTCTTCATTTAACTTTACCTGACTGTAATATGAGGAATTGGAATTATGTTGAATGGCTATAGGAATTAGTCTGCTTTGTTCTTTTTGCAAATACAATCCACCTGAAACATGCTTGTCCAGGTCCACATATCCAAAAGGTGCATCCGAGAGAGACAAGTCCAAATATTGCGGTTTACCATCTAGATCAGCAAGCAAAATGATTTCATCAAACTGGTTTAGAAATGGAAAGGGAACTATGTCACTGCGGCCATAGCCTTTACTGCCGATCAAAACAGGTTCGCACGTTATTCCTTCAGACTTTAATACTCCCATTAGTGCCAACATGAGTTCCGCTGGGCTTCCTACTTTTGATTTTAATAGCTGATTAAGGTTTTGCTCCGGATAAATCCAATCTTCTCCCTCCACCCTAAAGTTATTTCTTAAATAATAGTAAGCATTTTTCGCAGTTTCTAACTGTGTATTTCCTTTTAAATTCACCTCAAGCAATTCCTTCTCAATGGGATTGCTTCTATAAAAACCTTTTTGATTATAAATAGAGATTACTTCATTTCCGAGCACCTCCCAAGTATTCAACATATTCTTCCATTCTGGTCCATTCAAACCTGAGATTTGGTACGATGCTAATTGAAACTCTATCCTATCCACATAATCCCTATAATTCTTCATAAATGGCTCTTCTTTAAGAGAATGAATATTCCTGAGAGTCCAACTATGATTATCATATTCAGAAGATTTTTCTACGTTTACTGAATAGTTTTGTCCTTGGCCCAGCGTCCTATATTCTAAGGACGGGATCATTTTAATCCCATACTTGCTATAAAGTGTAGGTAATTTATTTTGAAATGTCCACCCGTCGATGAATGTGATATTTTTATCAGCCTTCTTATATTGATATTCAATAATTGACCCTACCTGTACATTAGGAAATGAGATCCGCATCTCCCGATAGCCATCATTCAGATCCACATCAAAAATCCCATCCTTGGAAACCTTAATGGTTTCTCCCTTTCCATTTTCAAAATTTGTTGTCTGTGCTTTTATCGCACTTATGTTTTCAGTGCCTTTACCGCCAACGTAATAACGTACTCGAATATCAGCATACTCTTTGCCCGCATCTGCCAGAACTTTCAACCGAACATAATAGGTGGTTTCCAATATTCCTGAGAAGAATTTCGAGTCTCCCTGGGAGACCAATATTACGGCTGGAGCATCTTTCTCATAGGGCACTTCGGATAGGCCAATATCACTTTCATCGAACTCACCCATCTTATACGATTGGGAAAAAGCCAGACTGGAAACAAGTAAACAAACAAGGGTAAGTAGAGTTTTATTCATGTGATTGGGCAGATATGTTTTTGATAAAATAGAAATTTGTTGCGCCTAATGAGTTTATACGTTTTATAAGTTCTGTTTTAGATTCATCAGTGAATGTTTCATCGAGGGATAGATTAATTCCTCTGCTGACATTAAGCTTTTTTCCATCAAGCTTAGTCTGCAGCGTCACTTTTACTCCTTGTTCCTCCAGCACGATATTTTCAGATAAATTTTCAGCATCCATAGCTTCAGGAAGTTCAATCTGATATTCATCAATCTGGTTCAAAGAATTATTGGCAAGCATTTCCTCAGTTATCTTCCCCAAAAACGGCTTTAGAATCAGACGCTTGGAAGTATTCTGTACAAATTTCTGAATAAATCCATCGTAGCGGACGTCTGCCAATAACAGGGAGTCTTTGCGATCAACGTTAAGTTCATACTGATCTATGATCAAACCGGAGACAGGAGAATTGCGATTGAAATAATCCCTCTGCTGTCTGGTATCCATGTATTGCTTAACCGAGAGAATGTTCTCCGCAAAATTTCCCTCCACATTTATTTTTGTAGAGATGGTTGCATTACCTTCTTTGTTAATAATGACCTCATTTTTACTGTGTATAGCATTCCAGTCAGATGAATTATAGGAAGGTGTCTTGGTGAGGTAGCCACCTTTTTCATTGATCACCAGCACGTGCCTATCCTTGGTAAAATCTCCAAGAAATCCCGCAGGAAGAGAATTGGAAGTGCACTCCAGCCATATTGGACTTTTGCCATCTTTCATTGGAACTTGTAAGATCACGTGGTTGAACTGACTGGAGGGAAGATCAATCTCGATATCGTCAGCATCTTTTCCCGCTAGCACCAATGTGTAATTTGAAGGAATTTCAACTGCACTTAGCATAGCTTGCATTAGATTTGTCAAACCTTTGCAATCTCCATAAGAGTATTTTACAACATCTTCAGCAAGCATGGTCTGCCATCCACCAATTCCTAGCTGAATGCTTACATAGCGGTAGTTTTTTTGCAGATATCCATAGAGGATTTGAATCTTCTCATAGTCCGTTTCAGCCTTAGAGACCATTTCAAAAAGCTTGGCCTTAAAAGCTGGAGGTAAAGTCTTACGCCCTTCATTAAGTTTGTATTGCCAGGCAGCAAGTCCTGACCAATCTTCCATCTTTCCTACATAATCCCCCATGGCAAATCCTATAGGTGCTAGCAGTAGCTTGTGATCATCTTCCTTTTTCAAGTCGGGAGTTTGGACGGGCAGATCAGTTTCCACCCAAGTCACTTCTACTTTATTATCAACAATTTTTTCAGACTTTTCTCCAAGCAGATTCAGAGCTTTATACCGAATCCCAATTTTCTCCGGATATACTACTGTAAGTACAGACTTAGTTACCTTTTGATTATAGCGTTGTACTGGAATCCAATTACCAATTTGGAAATTGCTGGACGATTTTGTTTTTATTTTAACATTGACCTCAACTGGAAATTTGCTGCTTCTTATTTCATAATATTTATGTCTATTGTCGTCAAAGATGCTACTGGTGGAATATATAGAAGCATCATTCATATCTCTAGCCTTTGCTTTTTGTATAGTTTTACCACTCTCAGGATCTATTATTTCTATCTCTACATTTTCTATTTCTACAAGCTTATCATAGAAGACAGAAGTGAAGGCATGTGGTAATCCTTCCGGAGAAAAAATTGTAAATTTTCTTTCAATAGTTTCTATAACTTCATAAGAATCTAATATTTCAATTCGCTGATTTTCTGAAAGAAATGAGTGAACAGGAACTGGATCAACTTTAGTTATAGAATCAGCTGGATGTTGAAATCCAAATAACAAGTGAGCAACTACAATTATTAAATACATAAGAAAATCGCCTAATATATCGCACAAAGTAGAAGGATTTTTAATAAAACTAAACTTCTATTAAAAAAATAATTTTAGTAAAATATGCACTTATCTCAGCCCGTAAAGTTGCCTTAATACTAAATTATTTCGCTTGTAAATACGGGCAAAACTTCCCTAATTTGGCCTCTAACAAATGAAATAACCCCATGCCTCCTGTAATTATTGGTAGTTTTGAAGAGTTCGAACAGCATAACGGACAAGATCTAGGGACCTCTGAATATTTCCACATCACCCAAGAGCAGATAAATATTTTTGCCAAAGCAACACATGACCATCAATGGATCCACACGGACCCGGATCGAGCAAAAGTCGAAGGCGCTTTTGGTAACACGATTGCACATGGCTATCTCACGCTTAGCATTGTCCCTCATCTATGGGAACAAATTGTGGATGTGAGGAATTTAAAAATGATGATCAACTATGGCATTGAGTCGCTCCGATTTGCAAATCCAGTGCTCGTGGATAGTGAGGTACGTCTGGCTGCAAAATTAAAGAATGTAGCTAATCTGCGGGGAACTGTGAAGGCCGAGGTAGAGGTAAAACTCGAAATCAAAGATCAAAAGAAGCCTGCTTTTACGGGTGTGCTGATCTTCTTATATCACTTTCAGTAAGTCTTAGTACTCCTTATTTAATGTTAAAACTCTCTGTTTAAGCGAAATATAAATATAAAATCAATAGTACGATTAGGTAATTAAAAGTTGAGCAAATATATTAGTTGATGCCAATCTCTAATTATATGAAACTTATTTCAGCTCTTATTATCCTTTTAGCATTTTCATTTTTTGCTTGCGAATCACCTAGTTCTTCTTCAGAAACAGAAGTCAGTAATCTTAACTTAGAGATCACTGACTCAATTCGTATAGACTACATCGGTAAACTCAACCTCATGGATGTCAATCCGGATTTCAAAATGATTCTGCTTTTTGATCCTCAAAAAATGAAATTCGTCAGTACTGATTTTGAAGGAAAAATTCTCGGTGAATTCAGTAAAAACAGGGATGCTCCAGATGGATTTGGCTCTTACCCAATGGCGGCTGGAAGATTTAATGAAAACAAAAATATTCAGGTAGTTTCAATGTTTGGAATCTTCGAATACGACCTTGAAGGCAATTTGCTGAATAGTGCTAAGATCCCAAGAGATGAAATTCTACCTTTCAGTGGTAGGGCAGATGCTAAGCGTGAGATCAAATTTGTAAATGATAAAATACTTCTAGCTGGATCAATTGCTCGTGGAGAGTACAACAAGACCCAACCAGAGTTTTACGACACCTATTTGCAGCTAGTCTGGGCTGATCCTAAAACTACAACATTTGAACAGTTTCTATCATTAGATTCCGCCAGTATATTCCAAAACAACATGTCCCATGAGCCATCAACTCTGTCAACTTCCTTTGATGTGGTAAATGATCAGCTGTATGTCATTTCTGGGATAGATCCATTTTTGAATATTTACGAAATTGAACCTCCCTATTCCAAACTAAAAAGAATTCCTCTAGAGCTAACAGACTATAAATTAAATATGGGTGAGGATCCAAAAAAAGCAGACCCAAGAGCAATAAGCTATGATCCGTCATATGGTATTATTCAGAAATTGGTACAAGTCGGAGATAAGCTGTTAATCACTTATGAAACTGGATATAGTGAAGAGGATGCATTACGTTCACGGGAAAAGATGTCTCAAACAGAATGGGAAGATTTTTATTCCCGCCTCAAAGAAAAATATAAACTTCGCTACCAAATTCTTGATCTAGATGGCAAATTGCTCACTGATGCTGAAATCACTAACGGTCTCAGCGATATGTATGTTGGTCGTAATGGGGCACTCTGGTTTTTGGGAAAAGCAGAAACTGACGTAGAAGAGGATTTTTATACAGTTTACGAAGTGAATATTAAATAGAAAAGCCGGATCAAAGACCCGGCTTTATCAATCTACATTATCATTTAATCCAATCTATTTCTTTCTTCCGAACTTCCGGAGCTACTTTTTACTCGGAAGCTTTCTCCTTTGGAGAAATTATATTTTAAAGTAAACCGAACACCTTGATTACTTCTATATTGTCTGAAATTGGTATCTATGGCAGCAAAGTCAATGTCTGCTTTGATCACTTGCGTACGGAATAGATCAGTCCCATTCACTGAAAGGGTGATTTTGTCCTTCATGATTGATTTGGTCACTCCGGCATCCACCCATCCGAATCCTGCAATCTCGCCCTGTCCCCAGATCTGTGGTCCTAAATAGATGCCCATCACCTCTACTTTGAATCCCAATGGCAAGGTCAGATTATGCTGAGAGCGTATCATAAACGAGGTATTGGAAGTGTTTAGATAATCATCACCAATCTGTGATTTGTATTGGTTATAATTGACTTGCACCATATTGGAAGTCGCCCACCACTCTTTAATATCTACCGGGATGATTGCACGAAAGTTTGCATTGCGGGTTTTGTCAAAATTGTCTGTGTAAGTGGTCGTGGTGCGATCATCTTCATTCTGTACGAAAACTTGCATAAATGCGTCTTCAGTTTCACTATAGCCCAAGGTGAACTGATAAACTCCTTTCAGCACATGATTCATCTCAAAATTATTAGAATACTGAGGAGTCAGATTTGGATTACCAGTTTCTGTCGTCAATGGATCTATGTAGTATACAAAAGGATTCAATAATCGATAATTAGGTCTAGTAATTCTACGATTGACGTTGTAGACGATCTGGTAGTTATCACTTAGTTTATGCTGTAGGAAAGCACTTGGGAATAAATTGAAGTACTTCTGATTATTTATCTGATTTAGTGTTACAGAGTTACCCGTGATATCTGAATGCTCTCCTCTCAGTCCTACTTGATATGTCAATTTCTCTGAGAACTTTCCCTTGTAAGAAGCATATGCAGCGAGCACATTCTCATTATAAATAAAACTGTTGCTGCTTGGATCTGGGACGAATGGTCCGTCTTCTTGGGATTTACTCAAGTTTAGGTTGTTGTCAGATTTCACCCAACTGCCCTTCACACCAGTCTCAATAGTATTTCCTTTGCCAACCGGCTTCACAAAATCAACCTTTGCCGTGAATATATTATAGTACATATCATTTAATGTCAGAATCTTACTGTTCATGATCTGAGAAATATCCTCTCCGGTCCATTGCCTATTAGTGAGCAGGGATTCACTGTCCGAATTCATCCGGGTAAAGTCAACATCTGAACTAATCTTGGTTCCTAAAGTATCCAATTTAGCGTCGTAATGAAGGTTGGCAAATATTCTACTTCCTGTACCTTCAGCATCATTCTGAGAATCCAAATAACTTACCTCCGCCACTCCCGGAGTAATAATATCTGTCAATGAGTTATTATCATTTTTATCACGTGAGTCAGATGCCTGAATATTTAATCCAATATTCTGATTTTCGTTAATCTCATAATTTGCAGCCCCATTGAAAAAAAGGTTTTTGTTTCTCGTAGTAATCCTTGAATCCTGGCTGAAATTTGAAACGCCTTCCGGCAAACTGAAATTTCTGTTGATTTCCAAATCATTGAAATTTCCATAGTGATTATAATTCAGATTCGCATTTGTGCTCCACTTACCTTTCTTCACATTCAGTGCAACTCCAGTATTTGGCAACCACTGTCCATTATATAAGGCGCCAGCCTGAATATTTCCAAACATCCCATCTACTGTGTTTTTCTTTAGCTTGATATTAATCACACCTGCAGAACCCTCGGCATCAAATCTCGCCGATGGATTATTGATCACCTCAATACTCTTAATATTGTCCGCAGGCATTGAACGTAGGAAGTTTGCTAAATCTGTAGCACTCATGTAAGTCAATCGATCGTTGATCATTACTGTAGCTCCGGTGCGGCCATTAAGATTAATTATTCCATCCTGATCCACATATATTCCAGGAGATCTTCCGATCACGTCCAAAGCATTTGATCCTTCCGCCATTACAGTTCCCTCTACATTAATGGTAGTTTTATCAGGCTCGATGATGATTTCAGGTCGGGTGGATTGTACGGTCACCTGATCTAGTCCAGTCATTTCGTCCTGAACAGTCACTGTCCCAAAATCTTTTATCAATCCTGGAGCTAGCTCAAAAACCTCAGATTCGAAGGCGGTGAAACCAATAGAAGTAATTACCAATTTTACTTTGGCAGTTTTGGTAGATTCTATTAGAAAAACTCCATTTTCATCGGATACCGCTCCGTCTACAAGATTTCCACTGGAAGCATCGATTAATGCCACATTAGCATAAGGGACTGATTGCTCATTTTGGTCGATGATTTTTCCGGAAATCTGGCTAAGGTCTTTGGCGGCAAGGTTACTTAATCCGAAGAGGTAACAGAAAAGTGTCAAAAATAGTAAGTTGGTAGTTTTCATTTCAATAGTACTTTGTGTGCGTTGTATGCCACCTATTGAAAAAGAAATGCCAAGGCTTGGAAACAGCGATAATAAGCCATAAAAGCAACTTTTCCAGCTCGTCAAAAAAATGACTGTATCATAATCGTACAGTTATATCTCAGCTTTGAACATAAAAAAATCCCCGGACAGAAGTCCGAGGATCTTATTAATAGTCAGGCGAAGCCTATTTTTTTAATGCCTCTGCATAGTTTTCATTTGCTTGATCCCAATTGATTACATTCCAAAATGCTTCAATGTAACTAGGACGCAAATTCTGATAATTCAGGTAATATGCATGCTCCCACACATCGAGTCCAATGATAGGTGTTCCCTTGATTTCAGCTACGTCCATTAACGGATTATCCTGATTTGCAGTGGAAACAACTTCAAGAGAGCCAGAAGCAGTAAGAATCAACCAGGCCCAGCCTGAACCGAATCTTGTGGCAGCTGCTTTATTGAATACTTCTTTGAAAGCTTCAAAATTGCCAAACTTGGCATTGATTGCATTAGCTAGATCGCCAGTTGGAGCTCCACCACCTGTCGGAGACATAATCTTCCAGAAAAGGCTGTGATTGTAATGTCCACCGCCATTGTTTCTAACCGCTGTATTTGATCCAGCTACCAAAAGAAGTTCGTCTAAAGACTTGCTCTCTAGATCAGTTCCGGCAATTGCGTTGTTAAGGTTAGTTACATATCCATTGTGGTGCTTGCCATGGTGTATTTCCATAGTTTTTGCGTCAATGCTTGGTTCCAAAGCCGTAGTGGCATATGGTAAAGAAGGAAGTTCGAAAGCCATTGTTATTAGTTTTTAAGGTTAAAAGATAGATTTAAAATTGTGCAAATAATCTGCCTTAGCAACCAAGGCGGGCTGAAAAAGGTTCTCTAGGTTATAATTTCCTTCTATTTTCTTAATTTTTTAAAAAATTCAAGGAGAAGCTGTTCTGATTTTACAGCCAGACTACCGGAAAAGACTTTGGTTTTCGGGTGCAAAATCCCCGGATTGCTCTGCAAGTACCCTCTTCTCGGATCTGGAGCTCCGTAATGAATCTCACTGATTTGCGACCAGGAGAGGGCTCCTCCACACATTACACAAGGCTCAAGAGTTACATACAGCCTGCAATCAATCAAATACTTCGCTCCCATATAGTTTGCGGCGGAAGTGATAGCTAACATTTCTGCATGGGCAGTTACGTCATTGAGCTTTTCCGTTTGATTGTAAGCTTTTGCAATGATTCTATTTTTCGAAACAATCACAGCACCCACAGGTATTTCACCTTCTTCAAAGGCAATCTTTGCCTGCTTCAAGGCTTCGTTCATGAAGTACTCGTGGCTGTACAGTTCGATTTCCAAAATGACCTAGAAAAAGTCCAGAATCTCGTTTCTCACACCATCATTGATAATGAATGCAAGAATCAATGATACTACCAATCCGATAAATGCTTTGTACACATCATTTCTGGCAAGTCTGTAAGCTCTAAAAAGCCAGGCATTTCGCTTCTCTGCCTTAGCGTGCTTTCCTAGAGCGATTGCAAGCTCTCTACCGCCAAGCAACCCGATAAATACCCAAGTGGTACTCATAGGTACGTTACTGTAAAGTTTGAAGTAGAATAAGATAATAGCGTACACAAAATCCACAATAGTGGCTGCACGTACATCAGTGACGTTTGTTTTCTCATTTACAATGCCTTGGATTTTGTCTCCTTTCATATAGAAAAGAAAACCCAAACCAATAAATACAAACCCGGTATAGACTGCAAATTCCATCGGGCCCAATTGGCGAGGAAGAAAAACTGCAATATTTGCAGCATCCTGCATGATCCACACCGCCCATAAAGTACCTGAAGTGATCCATTGAAGGAAAATCCAATAAGGAGCTGGCTTACCTTTAAGATAGTTTTTGACAAATCGCTCAAGTACAAACCAAACGACAATAGCTATGGTAAATGCCAAAAGGTATCCTATAAAACTTTTAAACATCACATCCACGATGGTACCTGCCTTATAGGTGAATACGTTTAATAAAAGAAACGTCGTGGAAACTGGCATTCTCAGCCTAGTCATTATAAGGAGAACAATTGGCGCAGCAAGCTGAAGAAACACAAAGCTAGTAGGAGCTTTGTCAAGACCCGGCACGCTCAATCTCTGATAACTCACATCCCCATCAAAAGTAATCCAGCTGTAGGTCACAGTGATAACAAATATCAACCCCATAAATAACCATAGCCAATACCATTTCCGGTTATGGTTGGAGGCTATGAACGTACCTATGGTTTGTATACTATCATTTGCGATTGCAGAATAGGCTGCCAAAGCAAAACCAAACCACATTGCAGCATAGGTATAAGGAGTCAGTAAGCCGGCAATAGAAATAAGGACGCAGATGACAATTAAAAACGATTTCTCTTTTTTGGTGAAATCAAAGAGCGAATAAGCACTTTTGGAAAGCTTATCCTGGTTAATGTTTTGATCTAATTTTTTGTTGGCCATGGTTCGGCTTTTGTTCGGTCACGCAAAATTAAAGAAGATCTCCATGTATGCATGTTATGAAATTGTTAAGTAAACACATTTCAAGGTTTAAAAGATAGTTTTACCTTGTTTTTCGCAAAAAAATTTCAACTTTTGCCCAATATTTTATCAAAAATTTGGATTCTCGGATAAATAAAGAATGCTTTGATAAGCAGGCAATCCTGAGGTAAAAACGCAATAATAAACAGGGTAAAATTCTGAATCTGAGAGATGGAAAGCTTAGAGCTGGAAAAAGGCAAAATAAATAAGACGATAAGCTATCTGAAGATGCTTTTGGCACTTCTGTTATTCATTTTTGCGATTGACTTGCTTACTGTGGCGATGAGCCATTTAAACAACGAAGTGGCAGAAAACATACTTTTCGCCACCCGAAATCCATTCGTCAGCCTTTTTATTGGGCTTCTTATGACAGCCCTTATTCAGAGCAGTTCTACAGTCACGGCAAGTGTAGTCGCTGTAGTCGCTTCAGGCCACCTTAGCCTGGAGCAGGCAGTTCCAATGGTAATGGGAGCAAACATAGGAACCACACTTACTTCTACTTTAGTGTCATTTTCTTATATCATGAATCGAAAAGAATTCAAACGAGCCCTGTCTGCTGGAATTCTACACGATCTTTTCAACATCTTTACTGTTATCATATTGTTACCATTGGAAGTGTATTTTGGTTTTTTATCAAAGCTTTCCATATCCATAGCGAGCCTTTTCATTTCCGATGAATCCTACTCTGGGCCTGTGGTTTACAATAAGGTATTCACCAGGCCTATAACGGAATGGATATCTTCCACTATTGGTATTCCCTTCCTGACCATGATTCTCTCAGTCTTCCTGGTTTTTGCTGCCATTAAGCTGCTTTCCTCTTCAGTATATAAAGCATTTGTTCTTGACAATTTCCAGAACATCAATAATCTGATCTTTAAAAATCCGTTCATGGCTTGTGTATACGGCACCTTTTTTACTGCTGCCGTACAATCAAGTACTGTGACCACCTCTCTTATCGTGCCGCTGGTGGCAAATAAGAAAGTATCTCTTAAAAAGGCTTTTCCATTTATTATAGGAGCAAATATAGGGACCACCATTACCGCTGCGATTGCTGCTATCTATAAGACCGAAGCAGCGATAGCACTAGCGATAGTCCACTTTCTATTTAACCTGATTGGTGCGATGATTTTTCTACCTTTTCCGACGATAAGAGAAATTCCTGTGAGGCTTTCTGTGTATATGGGTGAAAAATCAGTAAAAAGTAGATTTCTGGGATTCGCCTATGTGCTGCTCACTTTTTTTATCATTCCCTTCTTGCTGATTTATTTTAGCAACGATTGAGATTTTCTCCAGGCTTCCATTAATGTTTTTGCAGAACTGGTTCCAATCCTATCTGCACCGGCTTTTATCAGCTCCTGAGCAACATCCAATGTCTTGATCCCTCCACTGGCTTTGATGCCTACTGAAGATGACAAATTCTCCCGCATCAACTTAATATCTTTTACATTGGCTCCGGAGGAAGCATATCCTGTGGATGTTTTCACAAAATCAGCCCCTGCATCCTGGCAGATCAAGCATGCTTCTACAATCTGCGGTTCACTCAAATTTGCCGTCTCGATGATGACTTTAAGTAATCGTTCTTCCTCGTGACATATCTTTGCGATCTGAGCAATTTCTATTTTGGGCCAATTCATTCCAGAATGAAATGCAGTCTGCGACCACACCAAATCCAGTTCATCTGCGCCGTTTCGGATTGCTTCTCTAGTTTCAAATACCTTTGTAGCGGTGCCAGTATATCCAAAAGGAAAACCAATGACTGTTACTAATTGAATGTTCTTCTCTATTAATTCTCTTCCCACTTTTTTCAGCCAAAATGGAGGAACGCATACACCAACAAATTGCTCCTCAATAGCCTCTCTTACCAACAGATCCACCTCTAAACCAGTCATAGTTGGCCTTAATAAAGTAGACTCTAAAAACCGATTTAGGTTATTCATGTTCTGATACAAAATCTGTGAGGTAAATAAACTCAATAGTCAAATCTCCATCTCTAGCAATGGTAGCCCTTTCAAGAATTCCTGCGTTTTCTTCCATAAGTGCCGGAATTACCCATTTAGTCAATTGCAAACCGAATTCATGACTTGCTTCCCTAGGAAGTTCACAAGGTAAATTATCAATGGCCATGACAGAAATACTCGTCTGACTTCCAAAGGCCGGTAACTTTTTTCCAGTCTGACGATCAATATCATAAACTGGTTCCCTGATCGTGGAGGAGGAAACAGTAGTAGGAATAGCACCTCCTACATCACAACTTATATCGGCAATCACTGAAAGCTGAAAATCCTCACTGGCAATATCTTTCATTTCAAATAGTCGTGGTGCATCAGCATCCCAGTAACCTCCGACAATCAGCATTTCTCCAGCTTCGGCAAACTTTTGAAAATGGCTTTCATAGCGCTCCGGAAAAGCATAGAACTCTTCCTTATCAAAGGCACCGTCAGATTTCCTCCGATAGTAATCTGCAGAACCCAGTTTAACAAATACAGCCTCTTCAAAGTATAGATGCAGAAAATCATGTATGGAAACCTCACGGATATTTAATGATTTTAAAATTTCCAAAGCTCCATTTCCTACACGACCCGATCCCGTCAAAACAATTTTCACTGGAGGTAACTGCACTTTGGAAAGTTCATGATGCAGGTCCATCAGATTGACACAGTCATTTGCACGCTTTAGATCAAACAGACCTGTCTTCTTTCCATACGTCCAAAATGCATTGTAAGCTCCTATGATACCAGCCCATCTTCCAAAAGCTACTACTCGATTTCCGTCACTATCTTTCAACGTCTCGTAGTCTATTAGCCGGATATTCTTATGTAAAACTGCTTGAAGCAATTTTCTATTATTCTTTTGCTTCTTGATGGTGTGGGAAAAGAAAAAATATGTTTTGCCCTCAATCAACTCCTCTACTGGTACTTCTTTCACTCCAAAAAGCACGTCACTATCAGAAATATCCTCAAATACCTGAATTCCAGCATCTATAAATTCCTGATCGGAAAAGGCTCGTGAGGAACTGGATTGCACCTGAAAAGAAAGCTTTCCTTTGTATTCTTCCTGAAGTGCCTTTAGTTGATCAGGAGTAAAAGGAACTCGTTTGTCTGGAGGGTTTTTTCCTTCACGGATTATTCCGATTTTCATAAAATTATAGTTGCTCTGAAACTTAATATTCCTCGATGAATTATGTGATTTTAGTACTGGGTTGGTCAATATTTTACTCACTTCATTCTGTACTGGCTGCTTCCAAGTTAAAAAAAATCCTGACGCGAAAATGGCCAAATGCTTACAAATGGTACCGCTTAGCTTATACCATTATTTCCTTGATACTCTTAGTAGGTATTCTTTTCCAGACATTGTCAATTCCCAAAACTATACTAATCCCAAAAAGTGATTTAACGAACTACCTGAGCTACCTATTTGCAGGATTCGGAACGATTATCTCCATGAAATCAATGAAAGGCTATTCATTAAAGAATTTTCTCGGTTTCGATCCATTATCAAAAGAAGGCGAAACATTAACCACTACTGGCTTATATGCCAAAGTCCGACATCCACTTTACTTAGGACTGATTCTAATTTTCTTAGGTTACTTTCTCTTTTCTGGTACGCTTAGTTCTGCAGTCCATTTGATTTGCCTGCTCATTTATTTGCCTTTTGGGATATATTTTGAGGAAAAAAATCTAGTAGCCCAGTACGGCGAAGCTTATCAGAAATATCAATCAGATGTCCCTCCACTATTTCCAAGGATGAAATCGAAATAATTTGCGAGAAAATTCTTAATCCAACCTTGGCAAACTCAATTTATATTTCATCGAAACAAGGCGAATCGCAATTATCACCGCAATGGATGCCAGTAAATTAATATCACGCGACACTCCAAAGTAGTTTAAAATCAAATAAAAAATTGCACCGGCAAGACATGCTGAAGCGTAAATTTCCTTGCGGAAAAGGATAGGAATTTCATTTGTAAGTGTGTCCCGGATCACTCCTCCCATTACAGCTGAGAACATGCCCATGATTGCTGCAATCTCAGGCCTCACGCCTAGATTTAATGCCTTTTCTACCCCGAGTACTGTGAAAAAGGCTATTCCAACAGTATCGAATAAAAAGAATGTTTTTCTAAGCTTGCTTAGAAAATTTGGGAATATGAATGCCGCCATAATCCCGCAAAGTATTGCATAAAGAAACCACACATCTCCAATCCAAACCAGAGGATAACTATCCAGCAGGATATCGCGGAGCGTACCTCCACCAATTGCTGTAATAAACCCAGTAAATCCAGCCCCAAACATGTCATGCTCGCGCTCACGGATCGCCAGCGCTCCTGAGATTGCAAATACAAATGTTCCAACCAGTTCTAATGCGTATTGTAAATCCATTCGGGATATTGATTTACTTTTGGTGTAACTCTATCATTCTCTTGGATTTATGCTTAGGGTTCAGACACAATTCAGAGTAACCAAGCTAGCAAATGATGAGTTAAAATTATGAACCTACTATACTTAGGTAAGAATTCAGATTATAAAAATCTATTTTATAAATATCCCCTTCCCGAACAATTACGAGGCGAAGAGAGCAAACCTAAAACTTCAGGCTTCCACAACATAATTGATAGAAGAAATGATACTGATCCTTCCTCTACAAAAGAGGCCTGAACTGTTTCAGAAATCTCACATCATTCTCAGTGAATAGACGCAAATCTTTGATCTGATATTTCAACATTGCGATTCGCTCAATACCCATACCGAAGGCAAAGCCAGTGTATTTCCTGGAATCAATCCCACAGTTTTCCAATACATTAGGATCTACCATGCCTGAGCCACCGATCTCTACCCAGCCACTACCTTTACAGACATTACAGCCTTTGCCTCCACAGATCAGACAAGTGATATCAATCTCCGCACTTGGCTCTGTAAAAGGGAAATAGGAAGGTCTGAACCGCACTTTGGTTTCCTTACCAAACATTTCTTTGGCGAAATGATACAAGGTGTTTTTCAAATCTGCAAAACCAACATTTTCATCCACATACAGTCCTTCCACTTGATGGAATATGCAATGTGCGCGAGCTGATATAGCTTCATTTCTATAAACTCTTCCTGGAGAGAGCGTACGGATTGGTGGCTTTTGATTTTCCATCACACGTACTTGCACAGATGACGTATGTGTTCTCAGAGCGATATCAGGATTTTTCTCAATGAAAAAGGTATCCTGCATCTCACGGGCTGGATGATTTTCAGGAAAATTAAGTGCAGTGAAATTATGCCAATCATCCTCTATCTCCGGACCTTCGGAAAGATTGAATCCGATCCGTTCAAAAATCTCGATTATTCTTTGACGTGTTGCGGTCAGGGGATGAATTCCTCCAAGAGCTTGGTTAGATGGAGGAAGAGTAAGATCAATATCTGCTGATTTTGACTTCTTATTTGCTTGATTGACTTTTTCGATAAGTTCCTGAAATCTCTCCTCAGCAAGTTGCTTTACACCATTCACTAACTGGCCGTAAGATTTTTTCTCCTCATTTGGGATTTTTCCCATATCGGCAAAAAGTGCTCCTACCACAGATTTCTTGGAGATATATTCCATTCTGTAGGCTTCCAGTTCTTCTGGATTAGTTGCATTAGCAGCTGAAATAGCGGCTTTTATAGATTCGATTTTCTCCTGGTACATCACTTACTTGTTAATCAAGCCACAAAGCTAATGCTTTTGAGCTTTTTTGGATATAAAAGCTAAGGGAATACACAATTGCCGTAGAGGTAAAGCTGTCATTGTTTTTTCAAAAGGATTTATTTTGATGCGCTCTAAATCCATCTAATCAAATCCGCTCGTATCTCATCACAAATACAGAAACAAAAAAAACATCAAACTAACCTGATTATGAAAATTCAAAATTTCTTTAAAGTGGCTTTGGCAGCCTTCATTTTTCTTTCTGCAAACATGGCTTTTGCTCAAATGGAAAAAACAGTTAAAGTAGGTGGCGCTGAAATGTACCCTTCCAAAAACATCGTGGAAAATGCAATAAATTCTGCTGATCACACCACGCTAGTTGCTGCGGTTCAAGCAGCAGATCTTGTAGAGACTTTACAAGGTGCTGGACCATTCACAGTATTTGCTCCGGATAATAAAGCGTTTGAAAAACTTCCAGCAGGAACTGTAGATACTCTTCTAAAGCCGGAAAACAAAGCACAACTTCAGGCAGTCTTGACTTACCATGTAGTTGCTGGAAAAATGGGTTCCGCTGAGATCGCCGAAGCAATCGAAAAAGGGAATGGAAAAGCAGTTCTTACTACTGTTCAAGGTGGTAAACTAACTGCTTGGATGAAAGGTAAAAAACTTTACATCACAGACGAAAACGGAACTGAATCCAAAGTAACAATCGCGGATGTATGGCAATCAAATGGTGTCATCCACTCGGTAGATACAGTGGTTCTTCCCAAAATGTAATCGTTGCTTGTTACCCAATTGCTAAGCCGACTCCAAATATGGAGTCGGCTTTTTTTTATTTATATACCACTAGTACAATCAGCAGTATTATTGATATAAATATTTCTACCTGATTCATCTACTATATCACAGGAGCTGCTATTAAGGACTGTGTTGTTTTTAAAAATATTAGGATCAGAGCCTTCCTCAAGGGCTAAAGAATTGATTCCATACATATATTGATAAGAAATTAGATTACCTGATATTTCATTTCCAGAATTAAAGTCCGTAATCAGAATACCTATCGTTCCATCACTTATATCATTGTTTTTAATTTCGTTATAGTCACAGTTGCCATTTAGAGCAATGCCACCTCCATACAGACGTACTCTATAAAAAGCGTGGACGGATACTGAATTATTTTTTATTGAATTTTCATTTAGATTACCACTTAAGCTAATTCCAGAAACAAAATATCTTTTTACAGTATTATTTAAAACAGTATTATTTTGGCTTACTCCAAGAGTTCCATCATTCATTAATGCTATCCCATTACTAGCTCCATCAATAGAATTCTTATGAATACTGGATCCACTTGTATTGCAAAGAATAATCCCATAATTTCCTACCAGTGGATAATCATTAATTACATTTTGACTGATGCTGAGATTGTCGGCGTTGTAGGAAAAAATTCCATGACTATCGCTATAAAGGTTAATTTCGAAATTTTGAATGGTGGTTTCATCTGCCTCGTCATTCAAAATAAATCCTCCCATTAATTGAACTGCTCCGACTGCTTTTATTTTTATGCCAGGCTTGCCAACAAAAACTCTCTCAAAGTAAGTACCAGAGCTAACCATAACACTTCCTCCTACACAAACATTATCCACAGCTTCCTGAATAGTTGGATAATCGGATGGCACTTTAATATTTGAATCACATCCTTTCTTCAAATGAGAGGCATTGGCTAACCTTTCCCGATTCTGTTGCTCATAAATCCTCATTTCCTTCTCAAGATCAAACACTTCAAATTCAGGAGTTGGTTTTTCCAACTCATATTGGTTCGGAAGGCTTTCGTCTTGGACGATACCCGTACAACCTGCTACAAAAAGTAAAAAGAGACCACATAAAAATAAATTTTTCATAAGAATACGCTAATAAATTAATGATGATAGAAATTGAGAAAATTAAACAAATGCTAGTTGAGCCGTTAGCTATTTTAAAGTTATGCTTGGCTTAACAACTCGCTCTTCACACTAATTTAAATGTATTTTGAATTAAAAAAAATGTAGTCGCTCATTTTGGTTTAGAAAGTTGCTGTTTATGTTTATCACATGCTGATTTTTCTATACCCTGTGCAAGAATAGGTTATGCTTCTTTTTCATGTTTGGGCAAAAAGTTCATGAGTAAAATTGTCTAGGCAGACGCAGGAGGAAAAGGAAATTCAATCTTTACTACAGTTCACTGGAGCATATCTAGTAAAAAGATGCAGGAGTAAAAATTAAGACAGCGACGATAACCGACTGAATTTAATTTACTTAAAAAAATTTTCGGCAATAGTCAATGATACCTCTGGGACCACGGTCATTCTTTCTATTAATCATGCTTTTTTTCCTAATGGGAAAGCCGACCCTTATTGGGATCGGCTTTTGATATTTACTCAGTTTATATCCTCTTTTGTTAGAAAAGCGATAAAAGAATTTGCCAAGATTATCACCTACGACTAGTTCAATCTTCCATGACTAGCATGCTGAATGAACATAAAAATCATATCAACTGACAAAACGGGAGGTAACCAAATTACTTATTTCTCAGTAGTGCAACCAAATGTGTTATTATTATAAACGTTTTTACTTGATTCATCTACAATATCACATCCTGTATTACCGAGAGCTTTATTCTCTTTAAAAATATTTGGATCTGATCCCTGTTTAAGTGTGGAAGCATAAATGCCGTATTGGATATTCTCGGAAAACTCGTTACCGATTATTTCATTACCAGCATTGTCATCATCGATTATTAAACCGTTCGTTCCTCTGCTCGCCACATTTCCTTTTATTAGATTATTGTCACAGGTATCATCAGAAGTAGAAGTCTCATTTTTTACAAGGACAATATTACCGTAAGGCAGGAGCCTGTAACTGGCAGCATCGACCACTGAATTATTCAACAATAAATTTTCATCCATATTTCCTCCTAGCAAAATTCCAACGTTAGTGAACTCACTTATTGAATTCTCTTCTAGCGTATTTTTATGACTAACGACTCCATTGTAAGAAAATAAGCTGATGCCATTGTTAGCTCCATAAATCTTATTTTTGTGAATATAGGACTCATTTGTCATCCCTAAGACAATGGCATTAATCCGGATGAATGGGTAAACATCAATCTCATTTTCACAGATATGAAGCTTATCCGCTTTGTATGATAGAATTCCATTGAAGTCGTAGCGAAGTATAATCTTAAAATTATGTACAGACGTTTCATCTGCTTCTTCATTTAGGATAAAACCTCCATACAATTCTACTTCATCAAGTGCCTTTAATTTAATCCCCGGCTTATTGATATAAACCTCTTCAAAATAACTTCCAGCGCTCACTATGACAGTTCCACCTGCGGTGACATGATCCACTGCTTCCTGTATGGTAGGATATTCGGAAGGAACTTTAGTAACAGCAGAACATTCTGTAATTGGGGAAGCATTAGTTAATCTTTCCTCATTCAACTGCGCATAGACTTGCATCCGGCCTTCGACTTCAGGATAGTCTAGAATAAGATTAGCAATTGGTTTTTCATATCCACTTTTTTCTTCTTTTGGATTTAAAATTTCTTCTTGGGAAAAGTATGTACAACTCGTAAAAACTGTAATGATAAGTCCAAATAAAAATAATTTTTTCATGAGTGTGCTTTAAATAATTAATATAAAATCATAATTCTGGCCACCGCCAGATTGATCTCTTCAACCAAATGCCCAAAAAGAACTAACTCTGATGATTTAACCTTCGCACGAATTTAAATGTATTTCGTAATAAAAAAAATGTGATTATACCTGTTGCTTCGGAAAGTTGTTGGAAAACATTTCAACTAAACTTTTACTCTTCTGATAACTTATCTGCTAGTTTTAACTAGCAAGAATATTGTATTGGGAAAACACAAAAAGTTATCCTAGGAACAGGCTTGGTTTCCTTCTTCCGATTCAGCTGCACAAGAAAAGAGAAAGATGAGAACAGATAATTGGTATACAATCTTCATTAACAAATAATATAGTTGTTTTACTAAAACTTAGTAATTCTGTTTATAAAAAAGACCGCCTGAAAATTTTCAGTCGGTCAAAAGATAATGTCATCTCGCAAAACTTAGTTCAAACTCCGAATTTCACGGCTTACCAAGTTCTTCCACCTCTTGGAGGTCCGCCTCTCCATGGCATTTGACCTCCGTCATTTTCAGGTTGTTTGAAATTTCCAATAATATAAGTGAAGGTAAGCAAACCATACCTTGTCAAAACATTGGTATAAACATCAGATACAGACACATCTGAAATTGTACGAGAAATACTATTATTCTGATTAAGAAGATCGAAGATCACCACCTTCAATTCAGCTTTATTGTTTTTGGCAAATCTGTAACCCGCTTCCATATTCCAAAGCCAGACCGACTGGTCAAATCCCTCTGAAAGCCCACGATACAAACTGTTGTTGATTGTATTGCCTATAAATAGTTTTCCTCCATTTGGTGAATAGTACAAGCGAAGATTTGATTCTTGGATGTAATAATTATTGTTAAGATTCTCTTGCAAACTTGAATTCACGATCGTGTAGGTTCCTGTAGTACTGATAGTAAAATCAAAGTCCTTGCTGATGTTCGAAGTGAAAGTTATTCCCTGACCCAGATTGATATTATCATTGATGTTCTTCTCTCCATTAATTAGGCCTGGAGATCTATTGAAACCAATGCGAGTGTTTAAGTTGATATTTGTTTTGATGCCTTTGATCGGAGCACCATAATTCATAAACATGTTGCTATTAAAATTTCCATCCAAGTTTACCGGCTGAGAAATCTGACCTCCCGGACGAAGTAAAATTTCACCATTAATCAACGTATCCTGGGCAGCAATATAAGTACTGCTGCCAATGTAATTCTTGGTTGCAGAAATGTTGGCAAACATGAAGAAAGTGCGGTTTTTCTCCATGTTAAACTTACCAATATTCGCAAATAAGCTATTTTGATAGCTTTGTGCCAAATTAGGATTACCCACACTGAGGCTCAAAGGATTTTGATTGTTAACCACATTCTGCAATTGGCTTACAGAAGGCTCATCTGTATTTGTTCTATACCTTAGCCGGAAATTAAGTCCAGACTCTCTGTTTCTATAGCTCACACTGGCACTTGGCAGGATATTATTGAAATCCCTTACAAAAACCCCTTCTGTGGGGAAGAATGCCTCATTATCCAATTTGGCGTATTGGTAATCTAAGTTGGCACTCACATTCCATCCTTGACTGTTGTAGGCATAGCCGGTTCTCAATCTCTGGGTAATGAATTTATTGTTGAATTCATTACTTAACGCTGTATCCAGAACGGCAATGTTTTCATCATTGAGCACTCTGGTCTTTTGATCCGAATCAGTTTTATTATTACCAACTTGGTAACCGATAGTTGCTATTGATTTTTCACCTAATGGTTCAGTCAGCGTAGCATTTATACGATAGTTAAAGCCTTTGGAAATTAAATCAGTTTGCTGTAGTGTAGTATCCAGTTGGTTTCTGTTATAATCCTTACTAGCGCCAGAAAGCTCAGAATCTTGATCATTGTTACTCCAAGAGGTATTAATATCTGTGGAAAGTGTTCTCCCTTTTTTATCAAACTTATAGCGGTAAGTCAAGTTGTTTCCTATACTAAAAGAGTTGGTCTCTGCATTCGTAATAGATCGCAAAGAGGAAAGAGAATCCGTATCATTTGCCAAAGTCAAAGCATCACGATCGCTAAAATTATTGCTGGTTCGAAATGAAATGTCAGGTGTTATGATCAAGGAATTTTTGTCATTGAGATCTGCCTCTATACGGGCATTAGCTCTGTGGTTAAAGTTCTCAACGGAATTAATCAAATTCTCTTGATAATTCTGAGTTGTAGTTTCGTTTATCACCGTTTGGCGGTTAGTGATTTGGCGTAAAGTATTCTGGGTATTATTGAAAAAGTAGCTGCCAGTGAAATTTACCTTAGACCCCCATTTGTCACTATAGTTTAGGCCCATCGCATTTGTAGTTATGGAACCAATATCATTTCCTCCATAGAAATTGTTATTACCGCCGCCAAATCCTCCCGGGCCTCTTCTTCTTCCTCCACCTGAGGAATTCGCATTAACTCCAGCAAGATCATCGCTTGAGAAATTCTGTTGATTTATGTTATTGAAAAGTCCTAATATGGAAATTCGTCTATCTCCGCTGAAGAGATTCATACTTCCTCCCGCATTGTATTTATCATCTGTCCCATAGCCGGCATATGCTCTACCAAACTGGCCATTCTTTCTATCTTCTCTTAAAATGATATTAATTGTTTTCGTATACGTTCCATCATCAAAACCTGTCAATCGGCTTTGATCGGACTTTTGATCTAGTACCTCTACTCTATCAATCGCATCTGCAGGAAGATTTCTCAAGGCGATGTTTGGATCAGAACCGAAAAATTCACGACCATCTACGAGAATTTTTTGAACATTTTCTCCCTGAGCTTGTACTTGGCCGTTTTGAATAGTTACACCTGGCAGCTTGCCAATGAGATCCTCTGCCATTCCGTTTTCCTTAGTTTTAAATGCATTTGCATTGAATGAAGTGGTATCTCCTCTCATTTCACCTAGTGGATTCTGACCTTCGATCACCACCTCGCCAAGCACCTGAGCATCTTCAACCAAGGTAAACACGCCCAGTTCCACAGGTTCCCTCCCAGTATGAGTTTTTGATATCGTTTCATAACCTATGAACTTTATCTCGATTTTAACAGAAGGTATAGTTGGCCTAGCAATCTCAAAATTGCCTTTAGCATCTGTTACAGTACCTGCCAAAAGCGAATCTGTAACTGTTTTTATCAAAACATTAGCCCCGGCCATCGGGGTTTTGGTGCCACCGTCCATCACAGTTCCTGTAAATTTCCTAACTGGTCGATCTTGCCCAGAAGGTCTTTGGCCAAAAGCTGAAGTGCCAAGTAATAGGCTAAAAATCAGGATAATAAAAGAGTAGTTTTTCTTCATGTCGATGCAAATTTCTACTACTTTGACCAATAGGCAAGGTCTATGGTTTATTCTGCATCGAAACAAAAATAAGAATGGAAGTGTGCTTGGATAAATGGTTCAAAAACCATTTAAAATTTCGAAGGGCTAGATCTTTTCCATCAAGTCTGCATAGGAAATGCTGAAATGACTGGTGTCATAAATGGCTCCTCCATTTTTAATCAACAAAACCTGAGGAGATTCATGGGGAACTCTAAATTCTTTCGCCACTAAATCAGAGATATGTCGACTTGCTATCAAATCCAAATAATAGGGAATCACCTTTTCTTCATCACCTTGTTTCCACTTTCGAAGTAACCTATCCAGAGACATACTGCTAATGGAGCATCTGGTGCTATGTTTAAAAATCATCACAGGCTTCTCCTCGCTTAGAGATTTGATTTCCTGTATTTGTTCCGCATCTGTCAGTTTATTCCAATTCATATGCTTGATTCTGTATTTTTGGGGCAATAGTTGTAGAAGAATTGCAGTTCATTAAGAAAACCAACTTTATTTATGAAAATACAGTTCATTCCTAGATTGCCTAAAATACTTTTGTCAATTATTATACCCACTGTATTTTTTTCCGCCTGCAAAAGTATAAATCCTGCTATAGATCCTGGCCCATCTTCTGCTCCTCAATTAGCTATTACGGAAATTAATGTGCCATTGGAAATCCCTAAGCAGACCCTTAGTAAGCTTCTTAATAGTCAGATTCCCAGTGTTTTGCTAAAAGAAAAAGGATTAAATATGGGAAGTGGTATCACAGGAGATTTGATGCTGAAAAGAAATGGACAAATCACCTGGATGGCACTTGACAATCAGCGTATCCAATTAACAGTTCCCATTAATGTTATCGGGGAAGTAGGACTCAAGCCAAAAGGTCTGGGAAACTTATTTCAGTCAAAACTACCCTTAGATGAGGATTTTTCTCCAGTTTTTGTGATCGATCCTGTGATTAATCCAGACTGGAGTATAGGTGCTGAGAGCTTCGAGCTCGTTGATTTAGGAGGAAATCTTGGCGTGGATGTACTGGGAATGCAAGTCGACCTCAGTGGACTACTAAGTAAAGAAATACGAAAGTGGGGAAATGAAAATCTGACAGGAGGGAAGGAAGTTGCTAGCTTGAAAACCTTGGTAGATCTTGCTTGGGCACAGGTGGGCAAGCCATTTTCAATTGATTGGATTGGTGGACAAGAAGCATTTTCTATCCAACCTCAAAACATCAGGCTGAACGAGTTTTTCGATGAAGAGCAGAATTACAATATCTGGCTAGGAATGCAAGGTAAAGTAAATACCCATCCAGCTGATGCAGCACCTTCTCGTGCATTTCCTCTTCCCGGGCTGAGCAAAAATGACAACTCCAAAAATGAGTTGGAAATAGTAATGCCTTTGTCTGTGAGCTATTCAAAACTTGACGATCTTTTAAAACAGAATCTAGAAGGAAAGTCATTTCGGATAGACAAAAAGACCACAATGATCCCTTCGAATATCAAGACACAGGCATTTGGGGACTTGTTAGCCATTAACATGGATTTCTCTGCCGAGCAGACTAATGGTAAGACGTTAAGTGGAACCTTATTCGTGGTAGGAAAACCAGAATACGATGTTACTTCGGAAAGTTTGATTTTTAAGTATGTCAATTTCAAAATGGAAAGTGGAAGCTTTGGAGCCCAAGCTGGTGTGGGTCTGAAAAAAGGCAAAATTATCCGAAGGATAGAGAGTAAAGCGGTTTTCCCGATTGGGGAATTACTCAAGGAAAGTTTGGGAAGTATCTCAGAGCGATTAGGATTAAGCACACCCATTATGAATCTGAAGATTGCTGATCTTATCGTCGAACCCTCAGGATTCTATCCTATGTCAAAAGAATTAGTAATACATATGAAAGCAACGGGTCACGTGGATGTACAGTGGAAATAAAAAAGCCGTCTTTGAGACGGCTTTCGTTCTCTAAAGAATTACTTCATCTTTTTCATCATGTTCAGCGCATCGAGTTTAATTTCGTCCTGATGAAAAGATTTTGAAATCTTATCAATCTTTGTTTTGAAGGTTTTTTCCATCTTCATTGCGGTAGCTGCTCTTAGAGCGAATTTTACCACAGAAGGATCAGAATCATCCAATGATTTGCTGAGTATGGCTTCGGCAGCTTTTGCACCTCTTTTCTGTGCACCAAAAGCAGCTGCAATTCTTACAGGAGCACTGCCTTTTTCCGCAGCCATTTGCAATATGTCATTTCCTGCTTCATCATCTATATACCCGACCAAGTAAGCCGCTTTAATGGATAGATTTTCATCACTACCTTGAACCAATTCTGAAAGAAAGGGTAGAGCTTCTTTACCAAATTTTTTCGCCCCTGCGGGATAATCCAGTTCATCTTGTCTGAGAAAAGCAAGGAGTTCTTGCGCATCAAAATCTTGCCCTGCTGTATTTGTGTTTGATTTTGCCATGATTTTTTCAGTTTAAAGTGGAGTAGTAAGACTAGAATTACGCATTTTGGTAATTTCACTTGAAATAAGATCCGGTGGAGGATTTGTGATGTTGAAAGTACCAAGACCAGTCATGAGACGGTTATTATCGCTCACGTGGTGAATCCCCAAGACGTGACCAAATTCATGACCTAAGGTCCATCGACTCGCTGATCGAACCACTACACAACCTGGCCTACCGGAGGGATGTGCTGCACAGCCATTGTAGCCAGGAACAGTGCTTCTTACATAGTAGACCACGATATCATTTGTACCTACAAAATTCCTATTACTAAAAAGGCTGACTTGTTCTGAAGTGACAGAGCCCATGATACATCCTCCTACATCCACATCCTTCAATGCAGGTAGATTAAGATTTTCGGTAGAAGCACAGTCAACTCTTACACCAGCCACAGCATATACTTCTTGCATAGCCGCTAATTGCTCGTTAATAGTAAAAGAGGTTGGTGTTTCTAAAATCTTAACGTGTACTCGGACACGCTCTTTCAAAACCCTTACTCCTGCAGTGGGTGACCAATAAATACTGCCATGCTGGAAGTGGGAAATTCTTGCCGCACCTCCAAATACTACTAATTCATCTGAAGTAGGATAGCCTAAATTACTTCTTTCCCATCCTAAGGAAGCCCAATGCGATCTTATCGCTCCGTGGACTTCATGCGCTCCAGTACTTGGAGACCAGTAAATACTTCCTCCTTGGAAGTGATTATACCTACCAACTCCATCAGGACAAGTATTCTCATTGGTTAGTGGATATCGGAGAAAGCTTCTTTCCCATCCTAAACTAGAATACTTACCTCTAATCGCTCCATGTACTTCCCACGCTCCTGAAGATGGACTCCAGTAGATACTGCCACCCTGAAAATGATTGTATCTGCCTATTCCGTCAGGACATGCTGATTCATCAGTGAGAGGATAGCCAAGCAAGCTCCTTTCCCAGCCCATGGATGACCATCTGGCTCTGATAAGCCCATGAACTTCGTGAGCTCCTATCGAAGGGTGATAGTAAATCGAACCGTTTACATAGTGCTGATACTTTCCAACTTCGTCCGGGCATGTAAGAATCGTTGTCGTATTAGTACCCAGCCAACCACTAGCTCCACCCAAGGCCCAATATTTTTGGGTAATGGGGTGAACTTGCAAGACCTGAAGCTGTTTAAGCAGCTCCACATTTAGCTCCTGTTTAAGGGCAACTTTTGGATCAATTGTTAGTTTTGCCATAGAATTAAAAGTTATAAATGAATAGAAAAATTCTACTCAAATTTACTTTTAATACATTGTATATAAGCCAGTTAAGAGTTCTGTGATTTGCGAAAATCGCAAAAAATGAAAATTTATTTAGTGTCAAATATTCTATATGGAAGCTATTCAGTAGTGAAGTGATTTTTTATCGTATTTTAATTATCTGACAAAAACAAAACTTACATTAACCACTACATCTAGTCAGTTTTAAGATTCTGACATATTGACAAATAAACGCTTGGGAATATTTATTGTAGATTTTAATTTATGAAAAAATACCATCCCATCATTCGTTACATCAGGCGCATCATGTGGTCTTTGATCGTAGCTTTTATGGTTGGCGTTCACAATTTTTACAAGCAGGAAATGGATTCCCCTGATTCAATTGTTTCTTCCATTCAATTGGATGAGGAGGATGAAGATTCTGCCCCTAAAGATTAGTATCCATCTTAAAATAATAAGAGCCAAGAATTATAACTCTTGGCTCTTTTAGTAATTGCTTATTTTTTCCCTTCAATAATCTTGGTCACTACATCCGGATCAAGCAGCGTGCTGGTATCGCCCATGTTATCAAGTGAGCCTTCTGCCACTTTTCGAAGTATTCTTCGCATAATTTTTCCAGAGCGAGTCTTAGGAAGACCAGGTACCAGTTGTATTTTATCCGGTTTGGCAATTGGGCCAATGATCTTCGAAACCATCTCTTTAATTTCATTGATTAGATTATCCTCCGTACGATTAGTCAAATCAGCAATCACATAAGCATAAATGCCTTGACCTTTGACCTCATGTGGATAACCAACCACTGCGGATTCTATCACCTTTGGATGCTCATTAATTGCATTTTCCACTTCGGCTGTCCCCATTCTATGGCCTGACACATTGATCACATCATCTACTCGACCAAGAATTCTATAATATCCATCGTGATCACGTTTCACGCCATCACCTGTAAAGTACATTCCCTTGTAAGTAGAGAAATAGGTTTGCTTGCAACGCTCATGATCACCATAAGTGGTTCGTATCATGGACGGCCAAGGGAACTTGATGCAGAGATTTCCCTCCACAGAATTTCCAGTTAGCTCATTTCCTTCTGGATCTACGATACAAAGCTGAACTCCTGGAAGTGGAAGCGTGGCATAAGCGGGTTTCGTGGGCGTAATTCCAGCAATTGGAGAAACCATAATTCCACCTGTCTCTGTTTGCCACCAGGTATCGACTATAGGACATTTATTCTTACCTATATGCGTATGATACCAGTGCCAAGCTTCTTCATTGATCGGCTCACCAACAGAACCCAAGACTTTCAAGGAGCTTAAATCGTATTTTTGAATTGGTTCTGTGCCATAGGCTTGAAGTGCTCTGATTGCCGTAGGAGCAGTATAGAAGACATTTACTTTATGTTTCTCCACAACAGCCCAGAATCGACCTGCATCTGGAAAAGTAGGAACCCCTTCAAACATCAATGTCGTTGCGCCAGCTAAAAGTGGCCCGTAAACTATATACGAGTGTCCTGTAATCCAGCCCACATCGGCGGTACACCAATAGACATCACCTTCGGAATATTGGAATACATTGTCAAAAGAATACTGGGAATACACCATGTATCCGCCTGTTGTATGAACCACGCCTTTAGGCTTACCTGTAGACCCAGAAGTGTAGAGAATGAAAAGCATGTCTTCACTGTCCATTTCTTCCGCTGGACATTGTTCCGACTCGGATGCAATTACCTCATGCCACCAGAAATCACGACCTTCTTTCATCGTCACCTCTTGCTTGGTGCGCTCATAGACAATAACTGTTTCCACTGAGCTTTTTTCCAAAGCCTCATCCACAACTGCTTTCACGGCTATTTTCTTGCTGCCACGGAAATTCCCATCAGAAGTCAATATCGCTTTTGCCTCACAATCATTTACTCTATCTGCTAGAGCTGAACTGGAAAAACCAGCAAAAACAACAGAATGAATAGCGCCTATTCTGGCACAAGCAAGCATAGCAATAGCTGCTTCAGGCACCATTGGCATATAGATAATTACTTTATCTCCTTTGCCGATTCCTCTACTTTTTAGTGCATTTGCGAAGCGATTTACTTCGTAAAAAAGCTCTTTATAAGTTAGCGTTCTGCCAGCTTCATTGGGGTCATTAGCTTCCCAGATAATTGCTGGTCGGTCACCAATAGTAAAAAGGTGACGCTCAAAAATATTCTCTGTAATATTAAGTTTACCTCCGATGAACCACTGCACATTTGGCTCGTCAAAATTCCATTTCAATACCTTTGACCATCGTTTTCTCCAGTGAAATGAATCTGCAATTCTAGCCCAAAACTCCTCAGGCTGGGTTACACTTTTTTGGTATTCGTAGAGGTACCCGCTGAGGGTATAAATTCTGTCACTCATGATAATCTTGGTTTATTGTTTTCAATTTCGGGTTAAATCTGCCCTAATTTAATGATCCTGCGCTTTACCAGCACCACGTGGAATCCTAATTTCCTCCACCATGTCCTGTACTTCCTGGGGAGGAGGAGGCGTGAGATGGGAAATAATCCCACATACTAGAAAATTAAGTATCATTCCTAAAGACCCAATGCCTTCCGGAGAAATTCCAAACCACCAGTTCTCTGCAGTACTCAATTCAGGACTGATAAATTTAAAATAAACGATATAGCCAATTGTAAATACTAGGCCGGTGATCATTCCAGCGATAGCGCCTTCTTTATTTATTCTCGTAGAGAAAATACCCATAATAATGACAGGAAAGAACGATGCAGCTGCTAAGCCAAAGGCAAAAGCTACAACTTGGGCGACAAAGCCAGGGGGATTTACTCCGAAATAACCGGCAAGAAGAACAGCACCGGCAGCTGCAAAACGGGCAATCCTTAATTCCTTTTTATCCGAAATATCTGGTCTGAACGTCTTAAATAAATCTCTTGAAACCGAAGTAGAGATCACCAATAATAAACCAGCAGCGGTAGAAAGTGCAGCAGCCATCGCTCCGGCGGCTACCAATCCGACTACCCAGTTTGGAAGCTTGGCTATTTCCGGGCTTGCCAATACCATAATATCTCTATCAATCGTCAGCTCGTTTGCATCCGGATCTGCCACATATTGGACTTTCCCATCTACATTCTTATCATCTACTTTGATCAGATCTGTTTTTTGCCAAGTGGCAATCCACTCTGGAAGCTCAGAAATATTCTTCTCTGAAGTAGTTTCTATAGCATTATACATTCCAAAAGCAGCAATCGCTGGAGCTGTGGTATAAAGAATAGCAATAAATACTAAAGCATATCCAGCCGAAAGCCTCGCGTCTTTTACCCGTGGAACGGTGAAAAAACGAACAATCACATGCGGCAATCCAGCTGTTCCAACCATCAAAGCCAACGTGATCATAAACATGTCCGTGATACTTTTCCTCCCGGAAGTATAAGCAGCAAAGCCAAGCTCAGTCAGCACTCCATCCAATTTATCCAAAAGTGGTGTGCCATCAGCGACAGTTCCGCCTAAGCCAAGCTGAGGGATAGGGTTTCCAGTCAATTGCATGGAAATGAAAATCGCAGGTACCATGTACGCGAAGATCAATACACAATACTGTGCGACTTGCGTGTAAGTGATGCCTTTCATTCCACCTAAAACAGCATAGAAGAAAACTATACACATCCCGATGACTACGCCCCATTCGATAGGAACTTCCAAGTATCTGGAAAATACGATTCCAACGCCTCGCATCTGCCCAGCTACATAGGTGAAGGAGATAAATAAGGCACAGATCACTGCAACCACTTTAGCAGTTTTCGAGTAATAGCGGTCTCCCACAAAGTCCGGAACGGTGAACTTGCCGAATTTCCGAAGGTAAGGTGCAAGCAAAAGTGCAAGCAAAACATAGCCGCCTGTCCAGCCCATCAGATATACTGAGCCATCATATCCAGCAAAGGAAATGATGCCGGCCATAGAGATAAAGGAAGCAGCAGACATCCAGTCCGCAGCAGTTGCCATTCCATTGGCTAAAGGTGAAACCCCGCCACCGGCAACATAGAATTCTTGGGTAGATCCGGCGCGTGACCAGATAGCAATACCAATGTAAAGTGCAAAAGATAGTCCTACGAGAATGTAGGTCCAGGTTAAAATTTCCATAGTTTTTTAGCTTAAAAAGTTATTCCTCGTCCACATCAAATTCCCTATCCAAACGGTTCATTCTCACCACATAGACAAAAATCAGAATCACAAAAGCGAAAATGGAACCTTGCTGTGCAAACCAAAACCCAAGTTTATATCCACCAAGTCGAAACTGATTGAGCTGATCGACGAAAAGAATTCCACATCCGAAAGAGACGACAAACCAGACAAATAATAGTATGAAAAGTGTTTGGAGATTCTTCCTCCAATAGGCTTTCATTTTTTCATTTTTTGCAGACATAGGTTAGGGTTTAGGCTAAGAAAATAAAACTTGCCTTGAAGCTAGCGATTGCATCCATAGGAATGCAAGCTGTTTTCCACGAAATATTCGAAATTTTACCGCAGGACCCTTAGATTACCTGAGATTATTTGGGAAAAAGCGCTCTTTTACGTACGAAAAGAATGGCTACAACCTGCCGTTATTTCATTAAAAACTCTGAAAGAATGGCTAACCCAGCGGCAAAAAAACTTACCAACAACTTATTAAGTTGGAATTTGTGATGAGGACTACTTTCGAAAAAGATTGTCGTGGAGATATGTAGAAATCCTCCGGCTACTAAACCGTATAGAATACCGATGCCCCGCTTTTCGAGAAGCCCAGTTTCAAACAAAAAGGAGCTTGACATCATCCCCAATGGTGAAGCCAGTGCAAAAAGTGTCAATAATATCAGTGTAGCTTTCTTGCTCAATGAACTCGAAAGCACAGCAGCCAAAGCAAATGCTGCAGGACCTTTGTGCAGGACTATTCCCAGCAGTACTGTTTTACTATTGTGAACATGACCAAGCACATGCTCTCCTTGATCCATCAATTCTCCATGAGAAAGGAGTGTTCCTTCAAGAAATGCATGAATAAATAATCCAAGCATAACGGTGCTCATGGCCTTGCTTCCCTGATGCTCATGTGCGTGAATGTGTCCATGCTCAATCCCACTAGACCAAAACTCCAATAATTGCTGTAAAAGAAATCCAATGAGGATATACAATCCCATACTCTTACTATCAAATCCACTGTCAAACAGTTCAGGAAGTATGTGGAGAATAGTAATTGAAAACAGGTAGGAACCTGCAAATACCAAAACCAAACGAAAGTATTTCTCCCTGAAACTAGGAGCAAAAAAAACCAATGATCCAGCGATCATTGCGGTAAGAAAAAGAAGCAAAAATTTAAATTCCATCGGCCTGAGTTACTTTTCTTTTTTATTGATGAAAAGGAAAAAGTTATAACTCAGGCAAAGGTAATAAAATTCAATAATGTTGCATTTAAAATTAATTTTCCTGAGGGAATGATAAGAATGGCTTCAGACTTTCACTAGCAAAAGTCTTAAATCCTCCCATCCCATCATCATAAATTAGGAAGACTTCAATTTCGTTTAACGCTGAGTCCAAAGCCATTGCTTTATCTTTTCCCAATACCATCATTGCGGTAGCATAAGCATCAGCGGTCATACAATTGTCTGCTAGCACTGTGGCTGAAAGTAGGGTGTGATTCACTGGATAACCCGTAGCCGGGTCGATTGTATGCGAAATTTTCACAGAGTCCCGAACATAGAAATTCCGATAATTTCCTGAAGTAGCCATTCCACGATCCTGCAAAGCAATGATGCTAATCAGGTCAGCTGCATTTGCAGATTCTATAGGTCGATTTACACCTACTTTCCAAAGTTCCCCTTTTTCATTCACTCCTTTTGCAACAAGCTCTCCTCCGATTTCTACCAGATAATTGGAAATCCCTTTCTTAATCAGAAATTCACCGACTACATCGGAACCGTAACCTTTTGCTATGGCAGAAAAATCAAGGTAAATTCCTGGCACTTTCTTGCGAAGTTGCTTCTGATCAAATTCAATTTTATTGAAGCCCACTGTGGTTAGGAGATTTCTAATATCCACGCTATCCTTAAGTTCCGGGCCACTTGGACCAAAGCCCCAAATGTTCACCAAAGGCCCAACTGTCGGATCAAAAGCTCCATTAGTATTATCATAAACGGTTTGGGATTCTTTTAAAACTGGCAGTAGGTAAGGCAAATTGAAATCCAGAGTATCTCCTTGGTTGAATTTACTTAATTCGGAGTCTGGGATGTAAGTAGAAAGGCTTTGGTTGAAAACCACCAAAAGTGAATCTATAGAAGATTGCAAATCCCGGTTTTCTTCATCCAAATAAGTGATATTATAAGTAGTCCCCATCGTTTTTCCCGAAAGGGTCATTTTTCCTGCTATGACCTCTGTCTCGGTCAGGGTCACTTCCGTTTGGTCACGGTTGCGCCATAGGTAAACTACCATAATTACGGTAAGCAAGACAATTGAATAGATGATGTTTTTCCGGGCGTTGGGGCGCATGAGCTAAAGGATTTGAGGGCGAATTTAATGCTTATTTTTCAGTTTCACAGGAAAGGCCAGGATTCAAAAATGCAGGGGAAGGCATTCGTATTTTTCTATATTTGTATGCGTAGGATAAATATATGAGAGAAGATTATTTAAGCGGGAACGATGAAAGTCTGAGCCCAAAGGACAAGGATTTCGAGAAAGCTTTACGGCCGCTGAGTTTTGAGGACTTCACTGGCCAATTCAAAATCGTGGAAAATTTGCGGGTATTCGTGCTGGCGGCAAAGAACAGAAATGAGCCTTTGGATCACGTGCTTCTACATGGTCCTCCAGGCTTGGGTAAAACTACCCTTAGTCATATAATAGCAAATGAATTAAATGCTGGTCTCAAAATTACTTCTGGACCTGTCCTGGATAAACCTTCTGATTTGGCGGGCTTGCTAACAAATTTGGAAGAAGGTGATGTACTTTTTATAGATGAGATACATAGGCTAAATCCTATAGTTGAAGAATACCTTTATTCTGCAATGGAGGATTTCCGCATTGATATTATGCTGGATTCTGGCCCGAATGCCCGTTCGGTCCAGATCTCGTTAAGCCCTTTTACGCTAATTGGAGCGACCACACGCTCGGGCCTTCTTACATCGCCGTTGCGTGCGAGATTTGGGATTAATTCCAGACTGGAATATTACGATGCTAAATTATTGACAGATATCGTGTCACGGTCTGCTGGAATTTTACAGACACCAATTGATGAAATCGCAGCTTATGAAATTGCCAGAAGAAGCAGAGGCACACCACGAATTGCAAATATGCTTCTTCGCAGAACTCGTGATTTCGCTGAAGTGAAAGGCGACGGTACGATCACACTGGAAATTTCTAAGATCGCGCTGGATGCGCTGGATGTGGACGTGAATGGTTTGGATGAAATGGATAATAGGATCCTGTTGACAATTATAGAAAAATTCAAAGGAGGTCCAGTAGGGTTAAGTACAATTGCTACCGCCTGTGGGGAAGAAGCAGAGACAATTGAGGAAGTTTATGAGCCATTTTTGATCCAAGAAGGCTATTTGAAGAGAACTGCCCGAGGTCGTATGGCTACGGAACTGGCTTATAACCACTTAAAAATCAAACCCAATTTCGGAATGGGTGGCTTATTTGAGGGAATATAAAAGGAAAAAACTCAACTCTATTTGCCAAATACATACGCTGATTTTCTAAATAAAATGTGCTAACAATACATGCAAAAAAACACCGTCGCTCATCAAAGACCGACGGTGTTTTTATATTTTTTCCCTTTTTTATCCGTAAATCTCCTCTAGAATTTGAGCTAAACGGACGCTTGCGGCAATTAATCGCTCTTCTAGAAGTGGACTGTTTTCGTAGCCATAAGCATAAGATATTTTATTGTTTTCGGGAAGATTATAGACCGCAGTCCTGGCTGAAACCGCCTCAGCAAGCCAATCCTGCATTGTCGCTGCCCGGTATCCTTTTTTTAACTCTTTATTTAATCGTCGGGAAAGCTCGTCGCCAATCTCCGTATAACTCATTGATTTGCTATCAAGAATACCGCTATCCCAAACAGCATGTAGATTGGTTGGTTTACCAAAGTATTCCAACCTAACATCATTTCCTCCTTTGTCTTCACCAGTTCCCACGTGTAGCGGCTGATGAATATCTTCTACCATGTGAATCAGCATTTTGAGCAATTCGGCTTCCTTCTCAGGAGCTAGATTCCCTTGCTTTAATTCTCCTTTTATGCGATTGATTTCAGCATACACGTTGCCACCTTTTTCCTGAATAGACTCATCGTAGTCACCAGCAATGCTAGTCATGTAATGCCATGAATAAGCATAGTCAAAGGCATGATCTGATTTGATCTCATCCATCCAAGTTCCGCTTCTTCCAATGGACATCGGGTAAAGGACTCTTTCTACTTTCTTTCGAACAGATTTCTTTATCTGTTTTTCGGCCATATATCCGATCAAATAGTGGCCTAACTGTCCCCAGGCAAAGCCCTGCATAGCAATAAATAAAACAAAAACTGTAGTAGTAAGGAGTTTTTTCATATCGTTCAAAATGAGAAGGGCAAAGATACTTCAGAAAAAAGGAGATAAGGTTACCGAAAGATTATGCTTTCTCAAGTTCTGAAACTGCCAGGAAAGCCATCAAACCTGATCCGATTTCCAATGCATCTTCATCAATATCAAATGTGGGAGTATGAACTCCTGATGTAATTCCTTTGGCTTCATTTCTTGTTCCTAACCTATAGAAACAACCTTCAACTTCCTGAGAATAGAAAGCAAAGTCCTCGGCAGCCATCCAAATATCCAGATCAAGTACGTTTTCTTCACCAAGGTAAGCTATCGCAGCCTGATGTGATCTTTGGGTCAACTCAGGATCATTCTTCAAAAATGGATACCCTTTCTTGATTTCAAAATCTACTTCTCCTCCCATACCTTCTACTATGCCATGAGCTATTGACAGCATTTTTTCATGGGCTTTTGCCCGCCATTCCTCATCAAGCGTCCGGAAAGTACCTTGGATTTTAACTTCATTAGGAATGACGTTGGTAGCTCCCAATGCCTCTACTCTTCCAAAAGAAAGAACGGAAGGGATTTTGGGACTTGCCGCTCGACTCACAACTTGCTGCAAGGCGACAATCATATGAGAAGCTATCAACACCGGATCGATCAACGTTTCCGGCATGGCAGCGTGACCGCCTTTTCCTTTTACAGTCACGTAGATTTCATCTGCACTGGCCATGTAAATACCAGGCCTAAAACCGACTTTACCAACTTCTATAAAAGGCATTACGTGTTGGCCGATAATTCCATTAGGGCGTGGATTTTCAAGTACTTTATCAGCGATCATCAACGATGCGCCTCCCGGAGCCACTTCCTCTCCAGGTTGAAAAATAAGTTTTATTGTACCTTCAAAGTCGTCTTTTAACTCATTGAGGATTTTTGCAGCTCCAAGAAGCGATGCGGTGTGTGCATCGTGTCCACAGGCATGCATAACACCATGGTTTTTAGATTTATAGAGAACCTCATTTGCCTCAATGATCGGCAATGCATCCATGTCTGCACGAAGCGCAACTACTCGTTTATTTGGGTTTTTGCCTTCTATCAGAGCCGCCCAACCCGTATCTGCTTTCGATTCAATATTAGTAATTCCGATTGCCTGAAGCTTCTCTTTTACATATTTAGAAGTATTGTATTCTTCAAAGGAAAGCTCAGGATTGGCATGAAGATGGCGACGATTTGCAATTACTTCTTCTTTATAGGCCTTGGCCAGAGATTTAATTTTGTCTTTCAACATCTTCTTGATTGAGTTCGTTTAGCGTCTTGAATTCTTCACGCTGAAAGCGATCCTGGATAATTCTCGCTGTTGGAAATTGTGTTTTTACTTCTGCGAAGCTTTTTTGGGCTTCAATTTTATGGGCGTATTTACCGACTTTCACCAAATATCGAGGTTGCTCATATTGCATTTCTGGTACTAGATCCGGGAAACTCGAAGCTAAATCATCGCGGGTTTTGAAGGCTTTGTTCCGATCAATTCCTGAATAAACCAATACTGAATATCCATTGAAGTAGGGTTCAGATTTATTTTTGCTGATCAAAGACGCTTGCACTTGTGTCAATTGATCATCAACTGCTTTAGCTGATTTGGAGGATTCCAAGGATGATTTGGACGCCATCTGCGCACGATAATCCGGATAGACCGGAAGAGAAGAGTTCAAATCTTCCTGATAACTGCCATAATTTGATGCAGAACCCGAAGTCCTACTTGTAGATTTACAACTTGCAAAAATCAGTACCAATCCTAAAACCCAGAAAATTCTCATGCTTTTTTAATTATCGATGATTACACATTTTCCTTCCTGCACATCCTGTTCCACACTTTTATACTTCACATCTGATTTAGTAGTGCCATTCGTGTATTGAACCGAAACCTTATCATTCCTGCCATATGCTTTATCTGATTTTCTTGGAGCTACTACCTGTGGAGCTGGTCTGCCTGCATTGGATGCAGCGGCAGCTGCACGGTTAGCGCCAGGGTTTAGCGTACTTCCAGCCTCTTCTTTGGAAGCTTGGACGTGAGTCTCTGCTACTCGTTGAGGAGCTGCAGCATGTACCTGATTCGGATCTTGCTTAGGCAAATCTGCTCTAGTCAGAAAAGTAGTCATATCTTCATTTAGCTTGCCGATAAAGCGCTTAAACATTTCAAAAGCTTCAAACTTGTAGATCAATAGAGGATCTTTTTGCTCATATACGGCATTTTGAACCGACTGCTTCAAGTCGTCCATATCTCGAAGATGTTCTTTCCAGTTTTGGTCTATTATGGCGAGTGAGACGTTCTTTTCAATTGCTCTCACTAAATCCCTTCCCTCAGAATTAACTGTAGATTCTAAATTAACTACTACACCGATCTGCTTGATTCCATCTGAAATAGGCACCATGATATCTTTCACTGTAGCTCCTCTTTCTTCCTGCACGCGTTTAAAAATCGGAAGAGCAGTATTCATCATCGTTTCGCTTTTCTTCTGATACGCTTCAAAAGCAATTGTATAAAGCTCCTGAGTCAATTGACCGGCATCTTTGGATTTCAGTTCATTTTCAGAAACATGATAGTCTATCCCCAATGTAGTGAACACATTCATTCTAAAATCCTCAGGGTCACTGCTAGACTTGCCGATATCTACCAAACCTTCACAGACATCGTACAAAATATTCAAAATATCCAACTCCAGTCTTTCACCTTTCAGTGCATTACGTCTTCTCTTATAGACCACTTCACGCTGTGAGTTCATCACATCATCATACTCGAGTAGCCTCTTTCTAGTACCAAAGTTATTTTCCTCCACCTTGCGCTGAGCACGTTCGATTGACTTTGAAATCATGCTGTGTTGGATCACTTCTCCTTCTTCGAGACCCATTCTATCCATTAACTTGGCAATACGGTCCGAACCAAAAAGACGCATTAAGCTATCTTCCAGTGACACGAAAAACTGTGAAGATCCAACATCACCCTGACGTCCAGATCTACCTCTTAACTGTCTATCTACGCGTCTAGATTCGTGACGTTCAGTACCGATAATGGCTAATCCTCCCGCTTTTTTAGCTTCAGGGGAAAGCTTAATATCCGTACCACGACCAGCCATGTTGGTTGCAATGGTAACCGTGCCAGCTTGCCCGGCAATCGCTACTACATCTGCCTCTCTAGCATGCTGCTTGGCGTTCAATACCTGATGAGGAATTTTCTTTAGTGTCAGCATTCTACTGAGGACCTCGGAGATTTCTACGGAAGTAGTACCCACAAGAACAGGTCTTCCGGCAGCAACTAGCTCATTGATCTCGTCACCTACAGCATTGAATTTTTCACGTACTGTTTTGTATACTTTATCATCCCGGTCAGATCTGATAATCGGCTTGTTTGTTGGAATCACAACCACATCCAACTTGTAAATCTCCCAAAATTAACCTGCTTCAGTCTCCGCTGTACCAGTCATACCAGCCAGCTTATGATACATTCTAAAGTAGTTCTGAAGGGTAATTGTAGCGTAAGTCTGAGTAGCATCTTCCACCTTCACATTTTCCTTTGCCTCAATGGCCTGATGTAATCCGTCTGAATATCGACGACCTTCCATCACACGACCGGTCTGCTCATCTACAATCTTCACTTTGCCGTCAACCAAAATGTATTCGGTATCACGCTCAAACATACAATATGCTTTAAGCAACTGATTCACAGTGTGAATACGCTGAGCTTTAACGCTATAATCTTTGATCGCTTCTTCTTTTCGAACAAGTTTTTCTGTATCTGTTATACTTTGTTCTTTCTCCAAATCCGCGATCAATATCCCAATATCCGGAAGAATGAAAAACTCAGCATTTTCATTCTTAGTAGTCATCGTCTCGATGCCAAGATCTGTCAAATCGACTACGTTTGTTTTCTCGTCTATAGTGAATAAAAGCGGTTCATCTGCTTCGGGCATTTGACGCTTATTATCCTGTAGGTAGTAATTCTCAGTTTTCTGAAGGATTACTCTTATTCCAGGCTCGGAAAGATATTTGATCAAAGGCTTGTATTTAGGCATTCCACGGAATGCGCGGAACAAAGCCAATCCACCATCTTTCTCGTTTCCATCAGCAATCATTTTCTTGGCAGAGCTTAAGAAACCCTGAACCAATTTACGCTGCTCATCCACTAAAGTCGAAACGCGGGGCTTCATATCGTCAAACTCGTGCACATCGCCTTTAGGCACAGGTCCCGAGATGATCAACGGCGTCCTCGCATCATCAATCAGCACAGAATCGACTTCATCAATCATTGCAAAGTGGTGCTTGCCCTGAACCAGATCTCCAGCTTCTCGAGCCATGTTATCTCTCAGGTAATCGAAGCCAAACTCATTATTCGTTCCATAGACGATGTCAGAAGCATACGCTTTCTTACGGGCAGCAGAGTTAGGAGTATATTTATCAATGCAGTCCACAGTCAATCCGTGGAATTCAAAAAGTGGCGCATTCCATTCGGAGTCACGCTTGGCCAAGTAATCATTCACTGTTACGATGTGAACTCCTCGTCCTGCAAGCGCATTAAGATAAGCGGGTAGGGTAGATACAAGCGTCTTACCTTCACCTGTAGCCATCTCGGCAATATTCCCTTTGTGTAGAACCATACCTCCGATAAGCTGCACATCGTAATGAAGCATGTCCCAAACAACTTCTGTCCCGGCTGCGATCCATCTATTATGCCAGATAGCTTTCTCACCTTGGATCTCTACATTCGGTTTGCTTGCAGAAAGTTCACGATCACGGTCGTTTGCTGTCACTATCAATGTGCCATTTTCTTTCAAACGTCTCGCTGTCTCCTTCACTACTGCGAAAGCCACTGGCAAAACCTTCTCCAAAACAACCTCCAAAGCAGCATTCCGATCTTTTTCGATCTGGTCAATCTGATTGAATAGCTGATCCTTTTCATGGATAGCTTTAGCCGGCAACTCATCCACTTTAAGTCTGATCGCAACGATCTTATCGTCAAATTCCTTTAAATGGGCGTTAATTTCAGCTTTGATTTCTCCAGTCTTGGCTCGCAATTGATCATCACTGAGGTTTTTCAATCCAGAAAAAGATTCATTGATCTTTGTTACGATCGGCAGAAGTTCTTTAATATCTCTGTCGGACTTGGTTCCAAATACTTTTGCAAGTCCCTTTGCTATAATATCTAACATGCTAGCTTATTGTTATTCTCTATCAGGGCTTCAAAAATAAGCCCTTTTTTTATAATTGATGATAAAACCAGTCCATCGGAGAAGGACTCAATTTATTGGTTAAACTTTTATTTGCCCGGCATAAACTTGCTCTGCAGGACCTATCAACCAGACTTCTTTAAAAGATCCATTTTCTGAAGCTTTAAAATTCACGCTTAGTTGGCCGCCAAGAGTCTTTATTTTAATCGTTGCTTCGCTTTGCTCTTTACCAAAAGCAATAGCAGCTGCAGTTACTCCAGTACCGCAGGAAAGTGTTTCGTCTTCTACTCCTCTTTCATAGGTACGAACGAAGATTTCATCAGCACTTACTTTTTGGACAAAATTGACATTGGTGCCTTTAGGAGCATATTCTTGGTCGTATCTTACTTTCTTACCTTCTGCGAAAATGGGATAATTCTGAACATCTTCCACAAATCGAATGTGATGAGGTGAACCCGTGTTGACGAAGGAATCTTCTCCTTTTTCTTCTATTCCGGCTACATCTCCCATAAGTAAATGCACCAGACCATCTTTCAAAATTGCTTCATGAGCCCCGTCAATAGCAAGGAAACTTGTCTTTTCTTCTAGAATCCCAAGAAATGATGAAAATGCAACCGCACAACGAGCTCCATTTCCACACATGCTTTGACTTCCGTCTGCATTGAAATAGATCATCTCAAAATCATAATCTTTATGATTTCTGATCAAAATCAGCCCGTCAGCACCTACACCAAATTTTCGATCGCAAAGCTTAGATACTAGTTTCAAATCAGTATCGTCAAACTTCTGCGCACGATCATCGATCATGACAAAGTCATTACCAGTTCCTTGATATTTGTAAAATGAAATTTCCATGGAAAATCGTTGTGGATATCGGGACAAAAACCCATCCAAGCCAATGTTGAAACACAAACTTAAACATCTTGTCACAAAAACAGACTTATTGTCTGATTCTCAATTTCAAATAAGTCAAAAATTGGTGCGTTTAGTTTGATTTAAAAGAATCCCTGATTAAAACATTCAGATCCTATCATTTCATATAATTTGAGAAAATTCTCAAATCACAGCCAAAAGCCAGTCTTTTTCATTTATTTCAAACTTTCATTTACATCAACATTATGCAAGATCCCAAGTCCCTTACTTCCGTAGCTCTATTTCACGAAACTTTCAAGCACCCAGTTTTGCCATCGCCTGTAATTCCTGAAAAAGTAAGATGCGATTTACGTGTTTCCCTTTTGGCTGAGGAACTGAAAGAACTGGAGGAGGCTATCGCAAATAATGATTTGGTTGAAGTAGCGGATGCCCTTTGCGATCTGCAATACGTACTTTCTGGAGCAATTTTAGAGTTTGGATTGGGAGAAAAATTCAAAACACTCTTCGACGAAGTTCAGCGCTCTAACATGAGTAAAGCCTGCAAAACTGAAGACGAGGCCAAAGCTACTGTGGCACACTACAATGCAAAGGGGACAGAATGCTTCTATGAAAAAGAGGGCGATCTGTATTTGGTCTTCCGGGAAGGTGATAGAAAGACTTTGAAATCTGTTGCTTATTCTCCTGCAGATCTCGCAGGAATCATCAAATCATAAGGATTCTATTACGGAAGTTTTCAACTCTGTACCCTGGTAATTCTTCAATTCTACAATCCGGGCCGGCATATTAAAGTCGGCCTTTTCTAATGCAGTTAGCACCATCAGAATGGCAGAGCTTTTCACAACTGCATCGGAAATACTTCGCTCAAAAGTATCTACCCAGAAAGTAACTTGGATATTTAAGGTACTTTCTGCAAGATCCGTCACCCAGACTTCAGGTGATTTTTTGCTTCCTAAAACCCCCGGAACTTCAGAGATCGTTTTTTTAATAAGAGCTAAAGCAACGTCATAATCAGAACCGTAGTCCAAGCCAACAATAAAATCATAGCGAAGAAAACCATCTATGGTGAAATTGATCAACGGATTTTTTAGAATAATCCCATTTGGGATAAAAACATCCTTGCCATCTCCGGTTTTGATCTGAGTATCTCGGAGATTCAGTGTCAGCACCTGGCCGCGCATTCCATTAATATCGACTATATCTCCAACTCTGAAAGGTCGCTTAAATGCCAAAATAATTCCAGCGAGGAAGTTTTCCCCAATGTCTTTCAGCGCAAAACCAATGATAAAAGCTGAAATCCCAGCACCAGCTAACATACCAGAGATAACTCCAGTCAGTCCAATAATTCGAAATACAATTAATAACCCAATCAAAATTACGATTGAACCAAAAATTCCCGCCAGGAAATTAGCGAGCAAGTCATCGTCCATTCTTTTGACTAATCTTTTACTTAGGAGTGTTCGGGACTTTCTGGCTAAAAAGAGAAAAAATAAAAATGTAGCCAGCGCAATTCCTCCAATAATCAACCAGTGTTTAACCGTGGGCCAGTCTGTTGACAAAAATTCTAATTCATTCATAGCTCTCAAAATACAAAAAATGGTTGGGTACCTTAAATTATTGGAATTCATTTATCTCTGAATTAAAAAATATAGGATTCTGAAACCGCTTAAAAACAAAAAGCCCCACATTTCTGTGAGGCTTATGGATTTATCTCCTTCAGGGAGGCTAGGAGCGGGAATCGAACCTGCCTGCAGCAGGCAGGCCCGCACGGCCT
>TARA_R110002012_G_scaffold15075_2_pt1 | contig 66181 bp, 51 predicted proteins | sample TARA_R110002012 | Tara Oceans TARA_R110002012 (sample SAMEA4396515) | marine metagenome | biome: Westerlies Biome; feature: [DCM] deep chlorophyll maximum layer (ENVO:01000326); material: water (ENVO:00002006), including particulate matter (ENVO:01000060) such as... | depth 40 m
TCCGAATTCCCTATAACCTCAATAGTTGGAGTTGCATTAATCTGATCAATCAGGTATTGCGACATGCTGCTGCTCAGGTCAGGTTTGCGTACGACTATAAAAACCTTTCTTGCAAACTTGGATAAGTACATAGCCGCTTGCCCAGCAGAATTTCCGCCACCTACGATATAGATGTCCTCATTTTCGCAGGAAGCTGCCTCCGTAGTCGCGGCTCCATAGTAAATACCCGCTCCTGTAAATTCATCTATGCCTTTGGCAGGATGCTTTCTGTATTCCACACCTGTAGAGATAATAATGGTTTTTGCATTTACTACATCTCCATTTTGCAGGCTGATGATTTTATAAGTGTCCCTGATTTCAATGTTTACCACTTCCTGTGGAGAGAGAAATTCTATCCCAAATCGAGTGGCTTGGGTAATCGCCCTGCGGGAAAGATCCGATCCGCTCAGTCCATTGGGAAAACCTAGGTAGTTTTCAATCCTGGAACTCGTACCCGCCTGACCTCCAGGAGCTCTTTTTTCTATCAATAAAGTATTCAAACCTTCCGAACCTCCATATACGCTGGCAGCAAGTCCTGCAGGACCAGCACCGATTACTGCCACATCGTACATGGCTTGCTTTGCTTTGATGGACATACCGGATTTTTCTCCCACCTCTGACGTGGTAGGATTGGTCAGAAAAGAACCATCATCGAAAAAGACGGCGGGAAGATCTTTAATCTCAATTCCATTAAGCTCAAGAAGTTCTTTGCCTTGTGCGCTGGTTTCAATGTTCATCCAGCGATAGGGTACCAAGTTGCCGGAAAGAAAATCCTTTATTTGGTGTGACTTTGGTGACCACTGGTGGCCTACGATTCTTAAACCTGAAGCTTCCGGAATATAACTGCACTGCCAGGCTTCCAACTGGTCACGCAAGATGGGATGCAGTTTCTCTTCGGGTGGATCCCATGGTTTCAACAAGTAGTAATCCAGCTTTACTTCGTTTATAGCTTTAATGGCTGCATCTGTATCTGAATATGCAGTAAGTAGGATGCGCTTGGCATCTGGGTAAAAGGCTTTGGCTTTCTCCAGAAACGCTACACCCAGCATCTCGGGCATTCTCTGGTCTGAGAGAAAAAGTGCCACATTTTCGCCTTTCTTCTTGAACTCCGGCAACGCATCCAATGCCTCTTTTGCTGACTGGGTTGCGATGATTCTATAGTTCTTCCTAAATTCTGCCCGCACATCACGCTCCACCGATTTCAATACAGCTGAATCATCATCCAGTAGAAATATAATAGGCTTTTTCATTGGTTAGTTGTCTTCGATAGGTATGCAAATTGTAAAAGTAGTATTACCTGGTTCTGATTCTAGGTAAACTGAGCCGTGATGTTGTACTTTAATTATTTGCTGGACAAATTCAAGCCCCAATCCCGTTCCTTTTCCAACAGGTTTGGTAGTGAAAAATGGATCGAAAATTTTGTCCTGTATATCCTGGGGAATACCCATGCCGGTGTCGGTCAATTTCACATTGATAAATTTCCCTTCTCTTTTGGTGGTAATTGTCAGCTCCTTGACTTCCTGATCCTCCATAGCATCTATAGCATTATCAATCAAGTTTGTCCAAACCTGATTCAGAGGGCTCGCTAACACGCAGGCAAGAGGTAAATCTTCTTCATAATTCTTAATCACCTTTACATTCTTCAACTTGTGGTTAAGCATGGTCAGTGTATTGTTCAGGCCAACATGGATATCGGTTGACGTTTTCTCGGGCGCCTGATCCATATGGGTATAGCTTTTCACCGAAGAGACCAGATCATTGATCCGCTGGGAAGCATCCTGTATTTCATGGACGAGCTTCTCTGTAGTGAGCACTTGATTCAGCCAGCTTAGGATTGAATTTAAATTTTCTTCAGGGATCTCTGCCGCCATGGAATCCAGATCTTCTTCAGTTAGTCCGTAATCCACAAAGTTGGCAGCAATCTCATCGGAATCTTCGATGGAATGATCATCCAGCCAATCCATCAGTTCATCTTCCATACTTGACTTTTCCATCAGGGAAAGCTCCTTGATTCCACTATTGATTTTGCTAAACAACACATCCGACATTTTGTTAATTACCTCATCAGACATCTTGATTTTGATGATATTCTTAAATTTTTCAGGATTGACTTTCAAAAGTTTCGCAAGTTCCTGAGAACTTCTGACCACTGCTGAAGAAGGGTTGTTGAGCTCATGTGCCAGTCCTGCAGAAAGCTTCCCAAGGGCCATCATTTTATCATCCTGCTGCTCCCTCTGTGTGAATTGACGGATACGCGTGCTCATGGCATGGACAAATACAGTGGTTAACTCATGCTGATCCCGGATCATTTCCTTAAAATACTTTTCATCCAAACTCAAAACCTGGCAGTCGGAAAGAGCCTCAGCGTAGGCTAGGGCAGAATGTGCTCTCGAGTAAGGGAGCATGCCGGTAATCGTATTCTGTTCAAACTTTCCCACACTTACAAATTGATTATTTCGCTTGAGACGGAGCGTAAAACCACCTTTAAGTATAATATGAAGCCGGTTGATAGGATCTCCTGGAGCAAAAAGTGTCTTCCCTTCATCCACAGAATAGCATTCGCTTTTGCTGATCAACCAGTTTAATTGTTCTTCCGGAACATCTTTCAGTTCCTCGATTTCTTGTAATGCTGCGAGTATATTCATTGGTAGGATTTAAGATAATGACTAGTCCTGAATTGAGAGTATATTTTCCTTCAAACCTTTTTTTGAAAAAACTAATTCTGAAAGTTGTGGGGATTTATTTTATTATTCTCAAGGAGGTCAGTATCACTTTACTCCAATATGGTGAATAGAAGTATTTAAAGATTAATGCATCCCGAAGTGACTTAAGAAAAATCCTTTCAACCTTCCTTATTAAACCCTATTTTAAACCCATGAACCGCAGACCTTTTCTTCAAAAAATCAGCCTTATCGGCACATCTTTCATGACCATGCCTTTTGTGGGCTATGGAAATATGGATTTTCCAAAAGCCACCCGACTCAAATTTATCACTGCTTCAGACGGGCATTGGGGACAGCCTGATACAGATTACGAAACTTCCCATAGCAACTTGATCGAGGCTATTCATCGGGAAAAGGATGTGGATTTTGTAGTTTTTAATGGTGATCTGATTCACGATGATCCGACACTTTTACCACAAGTTAGAGAAGTGTATGGCCGCTTGCAAGTACCTTATTATGTCACACGAGGCAACCACGACAGAGTAAGTGAGGAAGACTTTCGGAAAATCATGGGGCAGACGACAAACTTTTCCTTCAAAGTCAAGGACTCTGGCATCCTGCTGCTTGATTGCTCTAACGAAAAAGGAGAATACCTCTGTGCCGATCAAGATTTTGCCAAAAGCATCCTGGACGAATATGCATCTCTTGCTCATGTTTTTATCTTCGTCCACATCTCCCAAAACGACTGGACACGGAATGGGGTACCTTGTACGGACTTTCTAAACCTAATCACATCCTACCCAAATGTGCGGGCAACTTTTCATGGACATGATCATGATATAGATGGGCAGATGATTTACCGTAGAAAGCCCTTTCTATGGTCCGGGCACTTTGGTGGCAACTGGGGCAATCCATTTCCTTCTTACCGGGTATGCGAAGTGGGAGAAGACGGTAAGGTCATCAGCTACCTAAAGACCGTAAAAGATGGGAGTATACTCAATGGACATACCCTCTAAAAAATCTTACAATCACCCAAAAAATAAATTTCATTTCCTGAACAATCACTTCGACGAAATCCTTAATTTGGATTCAGCAGAACCTGGGAACCCTGTGGACAATTGCGATATAGACGCAATAGGGCTTGGGAGTAGCTTATATACGACTATTAGCTGTTAGTTTAACCTGACAAAATCTAAAAATGACGACAACTGTACTAATCATTATAAATATTATTTCCACTTGTTTTACAGCTTTTTGGTTGATAAAAAGAGTGAATGATCAAAAACTAATTATTACCGAGCAAAATAATAAGTTAGACCATTTAAAGAAGTTCTCTGAGGTTTTGGAGAAATACGTCAATGCTGAGGACGTTGAGAAATTACTTTCTACAAAACAGAGATTAATGGAACACGATCTTGAAATACTAAGAAGAAGTACAATTAGTACGACAAATAAGTCTTTAAGCGAAGAGTGGGGCAAAGTAATTGAGAAAAACATCCTTCCCCAATTTGAAGGCATCTTAACTGAATTTTCTAATTTCATATTTTTTTATTTTTCTAAAAGAAATTTTAAAGACAAAACCGAAAGAAATGGACATATAAGAATATTTTTTCCAGAACATGCAGACATGGTTATTGATTATTTGGATAAAATTCTTGAAAAGACTTCTGACCAAGATGAAAACCTTTAATGTAAAAATATTCCTCAATGTTATTATTCCCCGCCTACACCCCATTTTTTAAATTTGAAGATTTACTTCTCTGAAAAGAATTTTTATTTTATAACATACTGATATTCAGTAAACTATTGTTTTGTTGATTTCACTTAGTTAATTTAGTTTACAATTAATTTTTCTTACACATTAACCAATTTTTATCTTAGACAACAAAGTTTCCATTGTGATCCCAGCAGCGGATCTTACCGCAATCAAAGATGCGGTCGCAGTTTTACAGGCCAAACTTTTAATGTATTGTCCCAACTCTATAGCAATCTGGATAATACGCTTATGGAAGCTGGCTCGGAAATCATGGTACCATCTACAGCCTATTATAAGTCGGCGCAGATGGCGGTCAAGCTTGGAGTACCAAGTGCCAAGCCAGTGGTGGCGGATTTGATGGGGCGCTGGGAGCGTAAACCAAAAAAATCTCCACCAAAAGAGTGAAGAACCTGATTAAGACTTAGCGAGGAGATGTTGCTTATCACTTCTCCAGGCCGGATTCGAGAGGATCCGGCTTTTTTTGTTTGAGGAGTTACAACTGAACCTCCAGGAAAATAGGCTGAAGGTTCAGTCTAAAAGTGTGAACATTCAGGATAATAGCTTAAAACTTTAGGATAATAGGGTGAACATTCAGGATAATAGCTTAAAATTTCAGGATAATAGGTTGAAATTTCATACTCAGAACCTGAACATTGAGGATAATAGGTTGAAAATTTATACTCAGAGGTTGAAGCTTCAGGATAAAAGGCTGAAAGGACATGATATTATCCTGAATTCTCTTCCAATCCTTTTAAATGCATTACCAATAAAAAAAATCAGCTCCTGTACAATTCCCTTAGACGAAATCATTAATTTGGAGCTAGTAGAACCCTAAAGGCCTAAGGAGGATGGCGATGTAGGAGTAATAGGGTGGTGGAAGAATAAATACAAATTTTGGCATTAATTTGAGAAATGAAAAACCCGATTGAAAATATTTGTTTTGTAATGATGCCATTTGGCGACCCATTTGACGAATATTATACTGAAATTTATAAAAGTGTAATAGAAGAATGTGGATTTAAGCCAAAACGTGCTGACAGTCTTTTTAGACCAACACCTATAATCCGTGATATTTGGGAATATATTAATTATTCTAAAATTCTAATCGCAGACATAACAGATTTAAACCCAAATGTTATGTATGAACTCGGACTTGCTCACGCAATTACGAAACCAGTCATTATTATTAGTGACTCAATTGAAAATGTTCCATTCGACTTAAGATATTTAAGAATTTTAATTTATGATTCAAAGAAACCTAACTGGGCTAAAGATTTAAAAGCGAAAATTAAAAACTCAATTTCAGAAATTATAGAATCACCAACTGATTCCATTTTATCTGCATTTTTAGATATTAAACCACAGATTAAAAAGACTGATGAAATAAGTGCGGAATTAATTGAAATCAAGCAACTGATAAGAAGTCAACTTTCCGAATCGAATAACGAAAAACCGAGAAAAAAATTTACAGCAGAAATGTACGCAGAGGCTTCAAAAGAAGCAAAAGATTTGTATTATGAAGCTGGTTGGGAAATAAATGATATTAAGGAACATCTTGCGGAAAAATTTGGAATGAGTAGATATACAGCTGACAATTTATTTCACAGTTCAATATAAAAACAAATGCCAATAACAATGTATAAAAATAATAGCCGGTTCAGTAGTAATTTTAATGGTTTTATCCCGCCACAACTTTTGTCTAACTTGATAGGAAAGTGTAAGGGAGTCGGGTACTATTCTTATACTCACCGTTAGCATACATTTACAACCAACTAAAGAATATTGAAAATTATGTCTCTAAAAGATATTAGCCATCCAATATTATATTCTACAATGACAACTTTAGCATATAATATTAATAAAAAATATTACGGAGATAAACACTTTTTGTGGTGTACACCATATTTTGGTTCTGACTTCCAATCACCACATTTTACAGTACCACCAAGTTCTTCACCAATGGAAATATATAAGATGCTTAAAAATGAAATTGATGGTTCTGATTTTCATAACACAAAAATTACCTTGAACAGAAGAGGAATAAGAAAAGGAGCGGATATAATGCTTAAATTAGGAAGAATTAACGAAGATGCTCACGAAGAAATAATAGCTATCTCTAAACTTGCTAAAGACCAGCAATTTAGGCCATTGCTCTGTGTGATTTCAAGATTAGAGGCAGTTCCATATTACAACAAAATAGATATTAAAGATAAGGCTAATCCATTATCACACGAATACATTGTTTCAGACCTGCCACAATCTGCTTTTGACATTATTAAAATTGGATAAATATGAAAGATTTAAAAAATATAACAGAGGGATTTCCAATAGCCGATATAAGAAGTTCATTATATTATCTAGGAAGATATATAAAGCAAGCTGAAACCTTTGAAAATTATGAAAAGGACATATTCGAAGATGGAATCAATAGTGAGCCTAGCATTGAAGTTAAGGAATTGACAAAATCAATGATTGAATTCGTGGAGAAAAAAGCTGATAAAAAAGCTTCTAAATTTAATGATGATGAATTTCATTTTTGGATGTCAAGCATAGCGGAATTTGAAGAAAATATTGACCCAGAGATTAGTCAATCTAAAATTGAAGATGCAATGAGACAAATCGAATTATTTGAATTGCCAAAGAAAAATAAAACATAAAAACGTATGCTAGCAATGGCTAAGTAATTGCTTGCTCTCGCCTACTTCTGAAAATCCGCGAGGATTTTCAGTTTAATGTGTACTTGTAAAGTTAATTGCTAAGCCACGCAACTACTCATAGCCGAGACCGTTACTTTTCATCCTCACCCTCCATTTTCTCAATTCCCCACCCAACTAACCCCTCTCACCCCTCCACCTTCTTACAAGACTCCCGTATCACTAACCTAGTTTCCAGATTTTTTATCTCCAGAGCGATTTCCGGATTATTGATTTTATTCAATAGATAGTTGGCTCCAAATGCACCCATTTCAAACGGCTGCTGATTTACGGAACTTAAAGTAGGGTTGATATAAGTGGAAATAGGTTCATCAGCATAGCCAATCACTGACAATTGCTCAGGAATCTTGATTTTAAGCTCACTTGCTACTTTATAGATTTCAAATGCCAGGTAATCACTGTAAGTAAATGCGCCATCCACTAAATAATTTGTGAGGCAGAACCTGATTTTTTCCACCAGATTCGCATCATTACTTTCTAATACCAGTTCCTCTTTTAACTCAATTTCATGCTTTCGAAGGGCTTCCTTATACCCCATTAATCGGTTGAAAGTAGTTGAGAGATTGTCCGGACCTTTTATATGCAGGATGTTTTTGCATCCACTTTGGGACAAATAATCAACGGCTGAGAATGCACCTTTGAAATCATCCGAGATCACATAGGGAGTTTCGATTTCTTCCGAAAAACGATCCACCAATACCAACGGTGTTCCGCTATCGAGTACTTCCTGTAAATGCTCAAATTTGTCATTCATCTTGGAAATGATTGCTATAATTCCATCCACCCTGGCATCCAAAAGTATTTGTGTGGATTTGATTTCCTGATTCTCGTTTTCATTGGAGGTACAGATCAGCAATTGGTAGCCTGCCCCTGAAGTGATGCTCTCTATTCCGGAAAGCATACGGCTATAAAAATGATGGGTGAACTCCGGGATGATAAGGCCTATGGTATGGGTCTTATTTTCCAATAGGCTTTTTGCGATAGGGTTAGGCCTATAGCCAAGTTCCTGTGCCAAGGCCAAAATCTCATTTCTTTTTTTCTCACTTACTTTTCCTCCTCCATTTAGCGCCCTTGAAACAGTTGAAGGCGTTACATTAAGCGCATTGGCAATATCGGTAATGCTGATTCTTTTCTTTTTCATTCTGGGCTACTTGGCAAACCTAAATTAGAATAAATGAATGAAAGCAGGATGGTTTTTAGTTAGGCGGTCTCATTATTAGGTCAAACGTTTGACCAACGTACTCTTGCCCATTTTTATGATATTGGTTTATTGTTTTGATAAATTCGGTTTTACCGAATAAAAAATTTGAATCAATTCTGGAAGGAATTACAATTAAAATAATGGACTTAGGGAAAACAGGCATTCGGGTACCTTCTATGATCTTTGGGACTAGTTCTCTGGGAAATCTCTATGAAGCTTATTCCTATGAACAAAAGCTGGAATTAATAACTGCCGCATTAGCATGCTTTCCTAATGAAATAGTCTTCGATTCGGCAGGAAAATACGGTGCAGGCTTGGCGTTGGAAACTTTGGGGCAGGCGCTGAATGAACTTCAGGTGCCAAAAGACAAATTGTTGATCAGCAACAAACTGGGATGGAAGCGCGCTCCCTTGGTAGGAGAGCCAACTTTTGAAAAAGATGTCTGGAAGGATCTTAGTTACGATGCAGTTCAGGATATCAGTTACCAGGGAATTTTAACTTGTTTTGAGGAAGGTAATGCTCTCTTGAAAGGGTACGATAGTCAGTTGGTTTCCATCCATGATCCGGATGAATATTTGGATAAGGCAGATTCCCCGCAGGATTATGAACAGCGATTTGCAGATATTCTGGATGGCTATGCAGCATTGGAGGAACTAAAGCAAGCCGGAAAAGTAAAAGCAGTAGGCGTAGGTTCAAAAAACTGGAAAGTAATCCAAAAGATCTATTCACAGGTAAAGCTGGATTGGGTGATGATTGCCAATAGTATGACCATATACGATCATCCTGAGGAGCTTTTTCACTTTATGAGTAAATTGGAAAAGGAGGGAGTTGGGATTATCAATTCAGCTGTATTTCAGTCAGGTTTTTTGGTCGGAGGAGATTATTTCGATTATCAAAAGATGGATAGAAAAGAACCTGAACATATCAAAAAATATAGCTGGAGAACTAAATTCTTCCAGATTTGCGAAACTCATAGCGTAAATCCGGCGCATGCCTGTATTCAGTTTGCCTTACAGCTTCCTGGTGTCAATTCTCTTGCCCTAAACTCTACTTCCGCTAATAGAATTCAGGCAAACGCAAAGTATTGCGATACGCAGCTTCCGGATTCTTTTTGGGAAGAAATGAAAGCGCAGAAATTGATTGCCGACTATTTATCAGAATTTAATTTGAATAAAATATAATTACATGAACATATTATCCTGTAAGACACCTGGGGAATTTGAATATTTGGAAAGCGCCATACCGGAGCTTTCGGAAGGTAGAGCCATAGTTAAAATCAAGAAAATAGGCATTTGCGGCACAGATCTCCATGCCTTCGAAGGCACTCAACCTTTTTTCTCTTACCCACGGATTTTGGGACATGAGCTGGCTGGTGAAGTGGTGGAAATTGGAGATAATGAAGAAATTCAGAAAGGTGATCTAATCACGGTGATACCTTATTTCAACTGCGGAACTTGTGTGGCCTGCAGAAATGGCAAACCCAATTGCTGTCAGAAAATCAGTGTGTTTGGAGTTCACGAGGATGGAGGAATGCGGGAATACGTTTCTCTGCCCATATCGTCTTTGGTAAAAAAAGAAGGGGTGACCATGGAGCAACTTGCGCTAGCCGAGCCATTTGCCATTGGGGCTCATGGGGTTAGAAGAGCAGGTGTGAAGCCTGGGCAATTTGTTTTGGTTATCGGTGCCGGGCCGATTGGTTTGGGAATTATGGAGTTCGCCCGGATCGCTGGAGCCACCGTCATCGCGATGGATATCAATGAGAATAGACTGAAGTTTTGTAAAGAGGAGTGGGGCATTTCCCATGTGGTGAAAGCTGAGACAACTGCCCATGAGGAAATTCAGAGAATTACAAATGGGGATTTCTGTGATTCTGTCATAGACGCCACGGGTAGTCTAGCGGCTATAAATCAAGGGTTTCAATACATAGCTCATGGCGGGAATTACGTATTGGTAGGTTTACAAAAAGGCGAGATTGCATTTTCCCATCCCGAATTTCACAAGCGGGAAGCCACGCTAATGAGCAGCAGAAATGCCACCAGAGAAGACTTTGACCAGGTGTTGGACGCTATGGCTTCAGGTCAATTGTCAGTAGAGAAGTATATCACTCACCGGGTAAGGTTTGATCAGGTAAAGACTGATTTTCAGTCCTGGTTGAATCCGGAAACAGGAGTGATTAAGGCTTTGGTAGAATTATAATTAACTAGTAAAATGCACCAGATTAATTTTAAAAGGTTGTTTTTAGTATTCTTTTTTGGAGGGATTTTTTACACGCCTTTAAAAAGTCTAGCTCAAATTCAGGAGCGGGAAAAGCCTGCAGAGTGGATAAACCTCGTTCCGGGAGGAAAGTTTATAGATTTATTTCAACCTATACCAAAAGTTGGGCAGCTTACTTCAGAAACTTGGGGAACAGCTACGGTGAAGCCGCGATACGTGGACAATGGTATAGAGGACAAGGAATGGTCCTATTGGGGTGGAAACATTTTGGAGGGAGAGGATGGGAAATTTCATCTATTCGTTTGTCGATGGAGGGAAGATTCTCCAAAAGGACATCATGAATGGCCTAACTCAATTGTGGTGCATGCGGTATCAGATAATTCCATGGGGCCGTTCAAAGTGTTGGAGGAAATAGGAAAGGGTCACAATCCAGAGGTTTATAATACCGAAGACGGCAGGTTTGTAGTCTATGTCATTGATGGCTACTATTTGGCCAATTCGCTAGATGGTCCTTGGGAGTATGGACAATTTGAATTTGACCCTAGAGACAGGCCAATTATAGAAGGTCTTTCAAATCTGACTTTCGCACGTAGGGAGGATGGTTCCTATTTGATGGTTTGCAGGGGAGGTGGAGTTTGGTTCAGCAAAGATGGTTTGGATACCTTTAACCAAGTTTCTAACGAAAGGGTGTATCCGCCCGTGGATGGCAGATTTGAAGATCCGGTAATCTGGAAAGATAATGTACAATACCATCTGATAGTCAACGATTGGCTAGGAAGAATCGCCTTCTATCAGCGATCCAAAGATGGGGTGCATTGGAAAACTGATCCGGGTCAGGCCTATACTCCGGGAATTACCATCTATGAAGATGGAACGGATGAAGACTGGTTTAAATATGAGCGGATTAAGATTTTTCAGGATGACCTAGGTAGGGCTGTTCAGGCAAATTTTGCTGTCATTGACACTTTGAAAAATGAGGATAAACCGAATGATACCCACAGTTCAAAAAACATCGGAATTCCATTAAAAGTAGGAATGCAACTCGAATTGCTAGGTAAAAAAGAAATTACCTCCACTACTAAAGCAATGAAGGTATTGGTAAAGGCTGAGCCGGGATTCAATCCTCAGACCGATCTGGACTTTTCATCCTTACGATATGGGGCTTCCGAAGAAGTGAATTTTGGCAGAGGATCAAAAGTAGTAAGTACTAAGCCAAAAGGTAATGATCTGGAGATAACTTTTGAAGGGAAAGGTAACGGTTTTAAGGAAGATAATTTTGCAGGCAAAATGCTTGGAAAGGACCGCAATGGTGAAATGGTATTTGGATATTCCAGACTTCCCTGGGTGGATTATAATCAGGCAATACTTTCTGCTAGAAAGCCTGAGATTTTAAAAGAGAAAGGGATTGTCAGTGTCAAAGTGGAGAATTTTGGCCAGGTGAATTCCAAAAAAACAGTAGTGTCTGTGGAGATTTTTGAAGATGGGAAAAGTGCTTTCGTATCCACCAAGAAAATCAAAGGAATCGAGCCATTTGAAGGAGTAACAGTTGATCTTCCTTATGATAAATTGATCCCATTGGGCACCAATCTTTCTTTCAAAGTTTCCATCCAATCCTTTAAGTACGCAACAGAGGTTTTTGAAGGAAGTTTGTCGGAATCAAATCTTTAAATGAAAATATTCAGCTAATTTATTGTCAGTATTTTAATATTTATCAAAAGTATCTCAAAGGTCCTTACCAGGAAAAGAGAGATATCTCAAAACCCAAAATTTTATCCCATGAGAAATGTGATGTTATCTTTTTTAATCTTCCTTTCTTTTCACAGTTATGCCCAGGAAAGCTCTCCACTCACGCTTTGGTACAAGCAACCAGCAGCTGATGTGTGGACAGATGCCCTGCCGATCGGAAATGGCAGATTGGGAGCAATGATCTATGGAAATGTCGAAAACGAGCTCATTCAGCTTAACGAGCATACAGTTTGGTCCGGAGGTCCTAATAGAAATGATAACCCGGATGCGTTGGCATCCTTACCGGAAGTTAGACGATTGATTTTCGAAGGGAAACAAAAAGAAGCGGAACAGTTGGCCGCTAAAACCATCCAAAGCAAGAAATCACAAGGGCAGAAGTTTCAACCTGTAGGTGATCTGAAAATGGCATTTGAAGGACATGGCACTTATACAGATTATCGAAGGGAACTGGATATTTCGCGGGCAATTTCCAAAGTCAGTTATGTAGTCGATGGCGTGACCTTTACCCGTGAAGCCATCGCTTCCTTCGCAGATAATGTTATTGCAATTCACCTGAAAGCCAGCAAACCAGGTAAAATTTCCTTCACCGCTTCCATGGCTACCCCTCAGCCTAATGCGAAGGTTGCTCTGAGCCCAGAAAAAGAATTGACTATATCCGGTACTACGACTGATCATGAAGGTGTGCAAGGTCAGGTGAAATTCAAGGGCATCGCGAAGATTAAAAACCAAGGTGGAGAGATCAGTTCATCAGAGAATTCAATAGAAGTAAAGAATGCAAATGAAGCTACGATCTATATTTCCATAGCTACCAATTTCAATAATTACCTTGATCTGACAGGTGATGAAAATGCAAGATCTCAGACCTTTATGGCAGAAGGATCGTCCAAAACTTTTGATGAGTTATTCAGCGCAAACCTGATAGACTATAAGAAATACTTCGATCGTGTAAGCCTGGATTTGGGTGAGACGGAAGCATCCAAACTTCCCACAGATGAGCGTATAAAAGGCTTTCGGGAAGGAGACGACCCGCAGTTGGTGACGCTCTATTATCAATACGGAAGGTACTTGTTGATTTCTTCTTCCCAGCCAGGTGGCCAACCAGCAAATCTGCAGGGGATTTGGAACCAGGAGATGTCCCCTCCATGGGACAGCAAATACACTATCAATATCAATGCTCAGATGAACTATTGGCCGGCTGAGAAAACCAACTTGGCTGAGCTTCATGAGCCTTTCCTGAAAATGGTTTCTGAAATGGCTGAGGCTGGTGAGGAAACGGCAAAAGTTATGTACGGTGCACGTGGATGGATGGCACATCATAACACTGATATCTGGAGAATTACCGGTCCAGTAGATGCGATTTTCTGGGGAATCTGGAGTGGTGGTGGTGCCTGGACAAGCCAGCATCTTTGGGATCACTTCCAATACAGCGGAGACATGGATTATCTGAAATCTATTTATCCTATCCTAAAAGGTGCAGCGATGTTTTACGTGGATTTCTTAGTGGAGCATCCAGATAAATCATGGCTTGTGGTCAATCCGGGAACTTCACCTGAGAATGCTCCTGCAGCGCATGAAGGTTCTTCTTTGGATGCAGGCACTACCATGGACAACCAATTGGTTTTCGATGCTTTCAGTGCGGTGATTCAAGCTTCGGAAATGCTGGATAAGGACCAGTCTTTTGCAGATTCCCTGAAAATCATGAGAGATAGACTTCCCCCAATGCAGATCGGGAAGCACGGTCAACTTCAGGAATGGCTGGATGATATCGATGATCCCAATGATCATCACCGTCATATTTCGCATTTGTATGGTTTATTCCCATCCAATCAGATTTCCCCACTTCGTACTCCGGAATTGTATTCTGCTTCCAAAAACACTTTGATTCAGCGTGGAGATGTATCCACTGGATGGAGCATGGGTTGGAAAGTCAACTGGTGGGCCAGAATGCTGGATGGAAACCATGCTTATAAACTGATCCAAAATCAGCTCTCGCCTGTAGGTTCCAATCAAGGCGGTGGTGGTTCTTACAACAACCTTTTTGATGCACATCCACCGTTTCAGATTGACGGCAACTTCGGTTGCACATCTGGTATCACAGAGATGTTGGTACAAAGTGCAAACGGAGAAATTCATCTGTTACCTGCCTTGCCGGATGTTTGGAAAGATGGAAGTATTACTGGTATTCGTGCCAAAGGTGGCTTTGAGGTAGTGGAATTGATTTGGAAAGACGGTAAGATTGAAAAAGCAGTAATTAAATCAACCATTGGAGGAAACCTTCGCTTGCGTGTGCCGAATTCATTGAATTTAGAAAAAGGGAACGGGCTTTCAACAGCTGCAGGAGAAAATCCAAATCCATTCTATCAGGTTCCAGTTACTGCCGATCCTATAGTTTCGCCTCAAGCTAAAATAGAACTTCCTAATCTTGATGAAACCAGCGTCTATGACTTGAAGACAGAGGCAGGTAAAACTTATGAATTTATTCCCTAAAGCCTATAAAGAGAAGAAATAATATGATTATCCGTAATGATGCCAGTAGCCTTATTTCCCTTGCTTTATTCGCTGGAAGACCGGTGACCGATGACCGAAGTAGCCTCAATTCTTGCTTTAACCATTACAATAATTGCTTTTATCTTCTTATTGGCAGAAAAGCTGATAAAAGTAAAATCTAAATAACCTCTCAAACCTAACCTAAACCCAAAATGAAAAAACCTAGCCTCTTCTTTCCAATTCTTTTTATGCTCTTGTTGACTTCTGGGAAAGGGTTTTCTCAGGATCCCAATTTTTACATTTTCCTCAGTTTCGGGCAATCCAACATGGAAGGAAATGCCAAATTTGAACCTCAGGATACCGTGGCAAATGATCGTTTTTTGCTACTTCAGGCTGTAGACTGCCCGGACTTAAACCGGAAAAAAGGGAATTGGTATCCTGCCGTTCCGCCTCTTAGCCGCTGCAATACGGGCATTACTCCGGGTGATTATTTTGGAAAAACACTCGCTGCAAGTCTGCCCGACAGTATTAAAATCGGAATTATCAATGTGTCTGTGGGAGGCTGTAAAATCGAGCTTTTTGAAAAAGATAGTTACGAGTCCTATGTGGAAACTGCTCCAGGATGGATGAAAGGGATGATCGCTCAGTACGATGGAAATCCATACGGTAGTTTGGTAGAGCTCGCAAAGCTTGCCCAAAAAGATGGAGTGATCAAAGGTATTTTACTTCACCAAGGTGAGTCCAACACAGGTGACAAATCCTGGCCAGGAAAAGTGGAAGGAGTCTACGATAATCTGCTTAGCGATTTAGGTTTGGCACCGGATTCTGTTCCTCTATTGGCTGGGGAATTGGTAAGCGCGGAGCAAGGAGGGAAATGTGCCAGCATGAACCCAATCATCGCTACCCTTCCTGATGTAATCCCAAATTCTTACGTAATTTCCTCTGCTGATTGCGAAACTATTCCAGATGGTTTGCATTTCTCCGCTGCCGGATACAGACTTTTAGGATCCAAATACGGCGAGAAGATGGCTGAAATACTTAAGAGTGAATGATTTTTCTGTTCATTTCTCTTATAATCTAACCCAAAAAAATAACCTAATAAACCTATATGAACCGCTCGAAAAACCTATTATTCCTATTGTTCCTTTTTGTGGGTCAAATTCATGCACAGCAACTAGAAAAAGAAGCCCCAGCAGGATTTGATCAAGTGAAAGATGGAATTTCCCATGGGAAAATTGATTCCATCAGCTATTCCTCAAAGACAGTTGGCGCAACTCGGAAAGCTTTGGTTTATACTCCTCCTGGTTATTCAAAAAGCAAGAAGTATCCAGTGCTATACCTGCTGCATGGTATTGGAGGTGATGAAAAAGAATGGCTAAAAGGCGGGCATCCTGAGGTTATTTTGGATAATCTCTATGCCGAAGGAAAAATAGAACCTATGATTGTCATCATGCCAAATGGCAGGGCGATGAAGGATGATAGAGCGGAAGGAAATATCATGGCTCCGGACAAGGTTCAGGCATTTGCGACATTCGAGCAGGATTTGCTGAATGACTTGATTCCTTATGTTGAAAAAAAGTATTCTGTACTTACCGATAGAGAAAACCGTGCAATAGCGGGACTTTCCATGGGAGGAGGACAATCCCTGAACTTTGGTTTAGGAAACCTGGATAAGTTTGCTTGGGTTGGAGGATTTTCTTCAGCTCCAAATACCAAATCACCCGAACTCTTGGTTCCAGATCCCGAGAAGGCTAAGGAATTGCTGAAAGTTCTTTGGATTTCCTGCGGTAATGCAGATGGATTGCTGGGTTTCAGTTCACGTACCCATGATTATCTTCTGGAGAATGATGTTCCTCATATTTATTATCTAGAAGAGGGAGGTCATGATTTCAAGGTCTGGAAAAATGGGCTTTATATGTTTTCTCAGTTGCTCTTCAAACCTGTGGATCAGTCCAAATTTAATGCTTACAGTCCTTTGGGCACTCCTGCATCCACCAATGTAGGAACTTCAAAATATCCTCAGGTTTTCCCAGATCATACAGCAGCATTTCAGGTGAAAGCCCCACAAGCCCAAAAAGTACAGTTGGATCTTGGCAAAAAATACGATATGGTGAAAAATGAAGAAGGGGTGTGGGAAGTCAAAACTGATTCACTTAGCGAGGGTTTTCACTATTATTCTTTGATTATAGACGGGGTCGCCGTGGCAGATCCTGCCAGTGATACTTTTTACGGAATGGGCAGAATGGCCAGTGGGATAGAAGTACCCTTCAAAGGTGACGGCTATTACGAACTCAAAAATGTTCCGCATGGCGAAGTCAGAAGAGTTCGATATTTTTCCAATGCGCTGAGAGCCTGGAGACAGTTTTTCCTTTATACCCCTCCAGGATACGATGAAAATACTTCGGAAAAGTATCCGGCTTTATATATCTATCATGGAGGCGGAGAGGATGAGACAGGCTGGGCGAATCAGGGTAAAACTGATTTGATTCTGGATAACTTGATAGCTGAGGGCAAATCAAAACCCATGTTGGTAGTGATGCCGGATGGAAATATGCCTGCCAGTGCATTTACGGAAGATGGATTGAAACAATTCGAAAGAGAGTTGAAAGAAAGTCTTATTCCTTATGTGGAAAAGAATTACCGGGTAAAAACAGGAGCGGAGAATCGGGCTTTGGCCGGTTTATCTATGGGTGGTATTCAAACGCTCTATGCAGGTGTAAACAACACAGATTTGTTCTCCTATTTGGGAGTATTTAGTTCTGGTTGGATTGCTTCCCGACAGACAGAACTAGTGGATGCCCAGTATGAGTTTATGAAATCCAATGCTGGTAAAATCAACGCTGACTTAAAGGAATTCTGGATAGCCATGGGAGGTGAGGAAGATATTGCCTTTCAAAACTGCAAAATCATGATGGCGAAGTTTGATGAGATGGGTATCAACTATACTTACTCAGAATATCCGGGCGGACATGCCTGGCCGGTATGGAGAAATAATCTTTACAAATTTGCTCCTCTATTGTTTAATGATTAACTCCCGGTAAATTAAGTATATGCGCTTTGCTGCCAGTAAAGAGGCAAAAGCAATAGTATATGCTTAAACTTTGAATTGAGTCCACTTCCGTTTTCGGACTAAATAAGGAAACCTGCATCATTGTAAATACACATAAAATTTTAATTACCCGAAATCAACCCAAAATTCCATGAAGAAAATATTTTTGATTTTACTGCTAATCAGCGGATTTTCTGAACTAACCTTTGCCCAAATTAAAGGTGAAATCAGAGTTGACTCAGTGTACAGTGCCTTCTTGGAAAATGATTTTGGTGAAGCTACTACCAGGAAAATCAGCGTCTATCTACCTCCGGGATATGGGGAAAGTACCAAAAAGTACCCTGTGATTTACTTCTTGCATGGATTTACGGGAACCCACGAGATGCGGGGGATGAAGGATATTTTGGATTATGCTATTGAATCAAAAAGAATCCGTCCTTTTATTCTGGTCATTCCCAACGAGTTGACCACCTATGGTGGAAGTTTCTATAGCAATTCAGAATATTTTGGAAACTGGGAGGACTTTACGGCAATCGATCTTGTATCCTATGTGGACAAAAATTACCGAACCATCGCGGCCAAGGAAAGTAGGGGAATTACAGGCCACAGCATGGGAGGCTATGGAGCTATCAAATTGGCTATGCATCATCCTGATATTTTCAATACAGTGTATGCAATCAGCCCAGGTGCTTTGACTATCGTGCGTGAATACGGTCCCAACAGTGATACGTTCAAAGAGCTCTCCACCATCAAGACACTAGATGAGCTTAGCAAAACATACTTTGGAAGTGTGATGATGGCTTTCGGCCGCTCTTGGTCACCCAATCCAAATAAAGCGCCTTTCTATTGTGATTTTCCATTTGAATATCAGGGAGATGAATTGATTGTTCACCAGGATGTTTTAGAGAAATGGTATGCTAATATGCCGGTGCATATGATAGATGATAACCTTGAAAATCTGCAGAAACTGAAAGCGATCAAGATGGATTGGGGTAGAAATGCGGGAGATCGGTTTACTATCCAATGCAAGATGTTTAGCCAAAGGCTGGAAAATGTTGGGATAGCGCACTTTGCGGAAGAATACATAGGTACCCATACCAGTGGAATCTACACCAATGATGGACGAATCCCTCAACAGGTATTGCCATTTTTTGACGAGTATTTAGAATTTTAATACTTCAGCAATCGGCCAGAATTTATCTATATGCTTTCACTCTTAGGTTTTCTTACCATAGTCTTTTTGCTAGTGCTGGTGATGTCGAAAAAGGCATCTCCGGTAGTCGCATTGATTATGGTACCATTGGTAATGGGCTTGATAGGTGGGTTTGGCTTTGAGTTGGTGGACTATATGACAGATGGGATCAAAGCCATCGCACCTACGGGAGTCATGTTTATTTTTGCCATTTTGTTTTTTGGAATTTTAACTGACGCTGGCACCTTCAAACCCATCATCAATAAGCTGTTAGGTTTTGCTGGTAATGATCCTGCTCGAATTTCTGTTGCTGCATCAGTTTTGGCGATGATCGTACATCTGGACGGCTCTGGGGCTGTTACATTTCTGGTGACAATTCCAGCCTTTTTGCCCTTGTATGATGCATTAAATATGAAGCGGGCAAATCTTGCATGTATTGTTGCCCTTTCCGCAGGTACTATGAATATTTTGCCCTGGGGAGGACCTACTGTCAGGGCGGCTTCTGCATTGGAAGTTCCTGTCACCGAACTCTTCAACCCACTCTTGATTCCGGTTTTGGTAGGGTTAGCTGCTGTACTTTTAATTGCCTTCTATCTTGGCAAAAGTGAAAGAAATAACGGTATCCTGAATACGGTTCAAATGGAAGAAGAAGTCACCCATAGCGAGCTGGAGCGGCCACACTTGTTCTGGTTCAATATAGGATTGATTCTCATGGCAGTTGGAATCCTTGTTTCTGGATTGGCTCCTCCACACGTGATATTTATGGTTGCCTTTTGCATCGCCATTTCAGTCAATTACCCAAAGGTAAAGGAGCAGGGCAAACGTATAGATGCCCATGCCAAAGCAGCGATTTTGATGGCAAGTATTTTATTTGCTGCAGGATGTTTTACCGGGATTTTGAAAGGATCAGGAATGATATCCGCAATGGCAGATTCAGCAGTTGCTTATACTCCCGGCTGGATAGGCAATCATTTGGCAGTGATTACCGGAGTTTTATCCATGCCTGCCAGTCTGCTTTTCGATCCAGATTCCTTCTATTTTGGAATTTTGCCTTTATTAGCGTCCACTGCGGTGGAGTTTGGTGGCTCGGAAATAGAAGTGGGAAGAGCGGCAATCATAGGTCAGATGACCACCGGATTTCCTGTTAGCCCGTTGACAGGAGCGACTTTCTTATTGATTGGTCTGACAGGGGTTGACTTGGCCGATCATCAGCGGAAGACCATTCCTTATGCGTTTTTGGTAAGTATAATAATATTGATTGTTTCACTTGTAGTCGGAGCCATCTCCTTGTAAAATCAAGTTATTTTCAAATGAAAAAAATTAGAATCGGAAGTGGAGCAGGTTATGGAGGGGACAGATTGGAACCTGCGATCCAGTTGATGCATAAAGGAAATCTCGATTATATTGGGTTTGAATGCCTTGCAGAGCGGACTATAGCCATTGCCCAAGAGCAAAAAAGGGTTGATCCTTCCAAAGGGTACAATGGTTTACTGGAATATAGAATGGAGCAGGTAATTCCATTAGCTTATAAAAACAAGATAAAGGTGATCACAAATATGGGAGCGGCTAATCCTGAAAAAGCAGCAGAAATAATTGCTGACTTGGCTAAAAAAGCCGGCTCTCATGGGATGAAAATCGCCGCGGTAATGGGAGATGATGTGCTGGCGCAAGTCAGGAATCAAGAAAATTTGATGATTCTTGAAACAGGACTACCCTTATCTTCAATCAAAGAAAACATTGTTTCCGCTAATGCTTATTTGGGTGCACTTCCGATAGTAGAAGCCTTGCAAAACGGTGCAGATATTATTGTGACTGGTAGGGTGGCGGATCCTTCTTTGTTTCTGGCTCCCATGATTTTTGAGTTTGGTTGGAGTATGGATGATTTTGTGAAACTGGGAAAAGGAACTTTGATAGGACACTTATTGGAGTGCGCTGGACAGGTTTGCGGAGGGTATTTCGCCGATCCGGGAATTAAGGATGTTCCTGATCTTTGGAATCTTGGATTTCCCTTGGTAGAGGTGGACGAATCCGGAGATGGTTTTGTATCCAAACTTCCGGATTCCGGTGGGTTGGTTAGTACAGCTACCTGCACAGAACAGATGTTGTATGAAATCCACGATCCGGAGCGATACTTTACTTCCGATTGTGTGGCGGATTTTTCCAAAGTGGAATTTCAGGTGTTGGAAAAAGATAAAGTCGCATTTAAGGGAGGAAGCGGAAATGAAGCTACCACTACTTATAAGGTTAGCGTGGGATACAGAAATGGATATTTGGGAGAAGGGGAGATCAGTTATGGAGGAGCAAATTGCATGAAGCGGGCCGAACTGGCCATAGAAATCATCAAAAAAAGACTGGAAGGAAAGGAACTTTACGATTTGAGATTCGAACTTATAGGAGTAAATTCCATTAATCCCATAAGCTCCTCTAATCAGGTAGGTGATCCTTCCGAGGTTAGAGTACGGGTAGCCGGAAAATCTAGTTCGGCAGCTATAGCCAAACAAATCGGATTGGAGGTGGAAGCACTTTACACCAACGGGCCTGCTGGAGGTGGGGGGGCATCTCAGAATTTGGTTGAGCAGATTTCCATAGCTTCAGTACTTCTGCCCAAATCAGAAGTGAAAACTAACATCATTTACCAAACTATAGGCTGATGAAACTTTGGGAAATAGCACATTCCAGAACTGGCGATAAGGGGAATATCAGCAATATCTCCTTGATTGCTTACGACAAGTCAAACTTTGATATTATATCAACAAAGGTGACTGCTGACAAGGTAAAAGCCTGGTTTGGGGATCGGGTCAAGGGTAAGGTGGTCCGATACGAATTACCGCAATTGGGCGCTTTGAATTTTGTATTACACGATGCATTGGAAGGGGGAGTCACTAGTGCTTCTACTTTGGACAAGCATGGCAAATCTATGAGCTCTTATTTGCTCATGATGGATATATAATTTAGGAAAAATCAAAATTGGTATCCTTTATAATTAAAATAACAGTATATTCTTTGCTCAAATAGAAAGATTTCCGAAGACAACTGACTGAATAATTTTTTTGTCAGCATATCAGATAGAAATAATAAATAACAAACAAAACCCAATAATAAAATGAACCTATTAAAAACCTCAATTCTGGCGTCATGCCTTTTAATCGCTTCCTCTGCTATGGCGCAGGACGGCACCATTTATCCACTGGAAACGCCAGATGAACCAAATGCAATTTTGCTAAATACTGGTGGTGTTGAAAATCAACCTGCTACCGAAACTTGGTTCAAGCAATGGGGAGATCCCATGGCACGGAATATTACCACTGCCACACTTACACCATTTTTACCTGAACCTGGCAAAGCCACAGGAGCAGCCGTACTCGTTGCACCAGGCGGTGGCTTCAGATGGCTTTCCCTGAAAAATGAAGGCTGGGAAGTGGCAGAAGCTCTCGCAAAGCAGGGTATAGCTGCATTCGTCTTAAAGTATCGTTTAAGACCTACGCCGGAATCTTTAGATGCATTCAAGGAATCTATGAACCAAACCTTATCTCCACCACCTGCGCCTTCGGCTAATGCACCGGCCAGACCAGCCCCTTCTTCACTTGATCTATCAGATCAGTTGGAAGATGCAGAAGCGGCCTACGCCATGATTCTTGAAAATGCTGAAGAGTGGGGAGTGGACGTGGATAGATTAGGGATGATTGGCTTTTCCGCGGGTGCAGGTCTTACTATGCATAGCACGTTAAATTCAAAGACAATGAAATTGGCCTTTATTGGCCCGATTTACGGTGGCATGGGACCTGTAGAAGTGCCTGAAAATGCTCCGCCCATGTTTAACGTAATTGCTTCAGACGATTTTCTGTTCAGGGGACAATTTGGAGTGGTTGATTCCTGGTACAAGGCGGGGATTCCTGTGGAGTTTCACTTATACCAAAATGGTGGACATGGATTTGGTCTTGGCAATCCAGGCCGCACTAGTAATCGCTGGTTTGATGCTTTCATACACTGGCTGGATGTGAATGAGTTTCTGAAAGCAAACTAATTGCTGTTACCTAGTAGAAATAAAGAAAGTCATCAGTTATGATGACTTTCTTTATTTCTCTCTATTATCACTTCCTACCGGCGTTATTAAGCTTTTACTTTTCCACCCCCGCGGCCCATAGAATCGCATTAGACAATAGATCTTTGAACACCTGCACTTCCATCAACTTAGCATCATGGCCCATAAGAAAGTATACGTTCCGAGCTTTTTTCGATTTGTTTTCCCAGATGACAGGGTGATCTCCCATTTTTATGTCTGATGGCGGACTGTAACTGTTCTCATCCACATTGGCTAACACATGGACATTTGGTCTGGGGTTTTTATCAAAAACATACCATTCATCATCTGGAATTTCGAAGGAGGCCGGTATTCCTCTGAAAATAGGATGGGATTGATCCTCCACATAAACCGTTGCCGTGGCTTTTTCGGCGATATAGTTTTTAAACCTAATTCCACCCATAAAGTCCGAAAACCACTCCCACATAGGATACCCATCAAACTCACCCAGCAAAGTAGCATGATGTAAGCCTACCCAACCGCCTTGGCCTTCGTTGATGTACTGTTCAAAGGCTTTTTCACCGGATGGACTCCAGGTATAAGGCGGATAATTCAGTTGAATGATTACATCAAAGTCACTTAAGGTCAAGGAATCTAGTTCAGATGCGTGGTTTAAAACTAGATAGTACATCTTCTGATCTTTGGAGAATTCTGATAGCCACTCCAAGGCAGGCTTTACAAAACCTTCATGCTGATCGCCTCTTTCAGTTAAGATTAATGCATTAAACTTTACATCCTGGGCATCTGCAGCCTGGAAGCCAAAAACTGACAGTAGACTTATAAGTAAAGTGATTTTTCTCATTTGGAATATTAGGAAACAACATCTGTAAATAAGGAATGAGGCATATGTAAGATGGAATATAGCTAAGCCAAAGTATTCGGTCTTCTGTTTTCCTTCCTGCCAAACAAAGAATTTAAGGAAACTGGGATAATTACGGATAATTAATGGAAAACGCTCTATACTTCTTTTCTCCCACGACTCAACACCGACTTTTATATTTATAGTATTAATAAAATAAGTCCAAACAACAAGAAATTAGTGTTCTGTAAAGCTACCCTAAAGTTGTTTAAAGCTTGTGTAAGGTGATTTTCAACGGTCTTTGTGGAAATCCCCAATTCCTCCGCTATTTCCTTATGGGATAAGCCTTTGACCCGGGATAGTTCAAAAATTTCCCTTCTTCGCTCAGGAAGGTACATCAGCGTTTCTTCCATTTGCTTTTGCAAATCTTTGTAGTCCATGTCCTCTTCTACGTTGTTGCAGGGAATAATCAAGCTCATCTGATATTCTTGCGTAGCCTTGATTTTGATTTTCTTCTTGAATTCATCGATGATGATATTCTTTCCGATTTTATACAAATAGGAGTTTAAACTTTTGTCTTCGTCGATGGAAGTTCGTTTCAGCCACAGCTTGATAAAAACTTCCTGTGTAATTTCTTCAGCATCCACTTGTGGCAATCCATAGCCAATACAAAACAGATAGATTTTCTTGTGAAAAAGTCCATAGATCTCTTCAAAGGCCATTTTATCGCCCCTTTTCAATTTACATACTAGCTCTTTTAAGTGCTGATTCATTAAAGCTGGCTTAGTCTAAATCTCAAAAAATATAAATTTTTAGAATTATGAATATTTCTTAAATATAAGTAATGTAAGTTGAAAATTTTACTTAATACTTACTTCAAACACTATTTTATTGCCTTTATTGAATAATACGGTTAAAAAAATATCTTTTTTTTACATCCGACTAGGGGTAAGCCAAGTTTTTCGAGTATTACAATAAATGAGATCAATGAACCCAGAGTTAGTTAAAAAATTCTTTGATGGGAAATGCAGTCCTGAAGAAGTTCATCAGGTCCTTCTCTGGATCAATTCGGAAGAAGGGGAAAATCAATTAAAAGAAGAGTTTGAGAAATTTGATGCAGAGGACTTAAAATCAAGTATTAATAGTAAGTCAATTTTAAAAGGCATCCACAAGAGAATTGCCTCGGAAAAGCAAGAACTGGAATCGCCTCCTATAGTTAATCCCAGAAAACCAAAGCAAATAGATAAGCCTAAAAGTAGGTTAATCAATCGATGGAAGGTAGGTATAGCAGCCTCATTTCTTTTAACAATTGTAGCTTCTGTATTCTGGCTGTTTACTGTCCGAAGGGAAGAAAACCAGCCTGCGACAGGATTTCAGAATCAAGTGGAATACCTTACAAAACAGACTCTTGCAGGAGAGAAGTTGACATTGAAGCTGAGTGATGGCAGTATTTTACAACTAAACTCAAATAGCAGTGTGAGATTTCCTAAAACTTTCGATGGAAAAAGAAGGGAGGTATACATGATGGGACAGATTTTCTTCGACGTGAACAGAGATGTGGAAAGACCCTTTATCGTGCACTCAGATAATTTAATTACCAGTGTTTTAGGTACTTCTTTCGTCATAGAGGAAAATTCGGAAAGTAAAAAAAGCCAAGTGGCAGTACTGACGGGGAAAGTAAAAGTGACCAAAGCTATATCAGATGAATCAGGCAAGGCAGATGAGCTTTTTCTGGAACCTATGGATGCTGCAAATTTTGATGGATCCCAAGGATTGTTTGAAAAGACAAAGGTCGACTATGATCAATCATTTGCCTGGAAAGATAACGTGATTGTTTTTCGGAATGCGAGCTTCGGCGAAGTCCTCAAAAGACTGGAAAATTGGTATGGTGTAAAATTTCAGTACCAAATGAATAGTAAGAAAGACCAAGATTACACAGGAAAATTTGAAGAACAGACACTGGAAGAAATCCTGATTGGCCTTTCCTTCACCTATGATTTTCAATATGAAATAAACGATTCCACAATTATTATCCACTAAAAAACAAGAGGCCTATGATTGAATAGAAGTAGTGAAAAAACAAGAAGACCATCAATCAAAGCTGGATTTTGCCGTGCAGCGATGATCAATGATCTAATTGATTACAGATATAGAATATTATCCATAAACAGAACTATTATGAATTCAAAGTTACTGAAAAAAATTGTAACCATGGGAAAATACGCCTTTCTCGGAATGGTGCTTCAGTGCTTATTTTTAAGCACTTTGTTGGCTGGAGAAAGTACTGGCCAGACAAAAATGGAAGAGGTTTTTGTTACCATTCACCAGGATCAAATACCGATTGGTGAAGTCTTCCAACAAATCGAACGGGACACTGACTTTCTGTTTTCTTTTAGAAGACAGGATGTGAAAAATGCCGTCTTCCACAATAAAAGGATAGGGGAAGAGGTATCCGTAGAAGCCTTGCTACAGGAAATTTCAAAGGATAGCAATCTGAAGTTTAAGCAGGTAAAAAGCACTATCCACGTGGGATTAAAGAATAATTCCATCATAGCGGAAGAGCAGCTAAAAAAGGTGTTGGTAAAAGGTAGAGTAGTGGATGAAAACCAACTACCGATGCCAGGGGTGACTATCACTGTAATGGGGACATCCACCGGGACCGTTTCAGACGCAGATGGCAATTATTCTATTGACGCACCGGATGGAGCATCCCTTATTTTTTCTTTTATAGGATATCTTACCCAGACCATAGAGATAGGGAGTCAAAGTATCATAGATGTCACGCTGGCAGAAGATACCAAGTCGCTGGACGAGATCATTGTCGTAGGATATGGTACGCAGAAGAAAGTCAATCTTACAGGGGCTATTACGGCTGTGAAGACTGCCGAAATCAATGAAATACCAGCGACCAATCTTTCTAATACTTTGGCTGGTAGGGCTCCCGGAGTTAACGTAACAGGTACTTCGGGTTTATCAGGTGCTTCTTCTTCAATAAGAATACGTGGAAGTTTTGGTGACCCTTTGTATGTGATAGATGGTATAGTGCGGGACAAAGCAGCATTTGACGCACTTAATTCTAATGAAGTAGATAATCTAAGTTTCCTTAAAGATGCTGCTTCAGCATCCATATATGGTTCCAGAGCTGGTAACGGAGTTGTATTGGTGACTACAAAAAAAGGAGTGGAGCAGAAAATGACCATTGGATTTCAGACTTCTTATTCCACATTCAGGCCTACCCAGGAATTACTTTCGGACAAGACCACAGCCACAGATGAATTAATCTACCAAAACCGTGTAGCTGAATTTTTGGGAACTACTCCTCCAAATGGTCCTGAGGAATTCGCTTATTTTGAAAATAGGAGCTATAACGTCAATGACTTTATCTGGCAAAATCCAAATAGTCAGAATTATGTTTTAAGTGTCACCGGCGGAAATGAAAAACTCACGTATTATTCCATGCTAAGCTATCTTGGGGAGCAAGGTTCTTACAAAAGTGTGGATCATGGGAAGTTCAACCTCCGAAGCAATGTGTCTGCGAAGATTACAAACCGCATTACCCTGGATTTAAACATAGCTGCCACCCAACAGAATCACGACCGTTTTTACTGGCCTTTTTCTGGTGACGATGACTACGATGTATCCGATTTGTACCGCGTAAGTTTCAACTGGCCAAAAGTCTATCCCTTCTATACCGAGGCTGATGGTACTCCTTCAGACCATGTGACAGACTATCCTTTGCAGACTCCCATGGGCAGCTGGCAAGCTTGGAGCGTAATAGATCAGATTGTGGGAGATCGGTATATTAAAACCAGAAAACGTCAGGTAAACTCTATTCTATCACTTAACATAGATTTGAGTGACATGATAGATGGACTATCCACCAGGGTGGTAGGAAGTTATTTGGCCACTGATTACATGCGTAAAAAGTATCTGACTTATCAGAAAAACTATGTATTCACTCAGGCTGATCCCGACGGGAATAGATTTATTCCGGCTGCTCCAGACCCTAACAATATCAATATTTTCAATTTTAGCCAAAACCAGGAGTTCCTCAGCTACGAATTGGAAACAGGCTGGAGTTATCAGTTTGATTGGTTTTTAAACTATGTCAAAACTTTTAACAAGCATGGAATCAATGCTATGCTTGTCTATGAACAGGCAGAGAATGGAGCTTACGGTGCCTTCTCAAAAGCTGAAGATCCAGTGACGAACTACGATCAGGATTTTGTGTATTCACAGGATTCCGAAAGAAGATATGGTAGTGGATGGGAAGAGATAGGGGCTAGACAATCTCTGATCGGTAGAGCTAACTATAATTTTGATGAAAAATACATTGCAGAATTTTCCTTTAGATACGATGGAAATACGCTTTTTCCCAAAGGTAACCGATGGGGATTTTTCCCATCAATATCTGCAGCATGGAGAATCGCCGGTGAGGAATTTATGTCAGGTACTACCAGCTGGTTGGATGATTTGAAATTGAGAATGTCTTATGGTACTACCGGAAATGACTTGGATGTTTATAACAATAGAATCAACCCATTCTCTTTTGTGAATACTTATAGTAATCAAGGGAGCTATATTTTTGGAGATCAATTATATACGAGTATCGTACCAGGATCCACTCCAAATCCTAATTTGACTTGGGCTACTTCCACTACTTATAATGTTGGGCTGGACTTTGAATTAATCGACACTCGATTATCAGGTTCCATAGATGCGTTTTACAAGCAGGAGGTAGATATTTTAGGATCCAGACTGGTGACACTACCGGATAATTACGGACAGTCATTGGCTCCTGAAAATTATGCGGAAAGATCCTGGAAAGGTGGAGAGCTCGCCTTGCTATGGAGAGATCAATCTGCTGGTGGTAAATTGAATTATTCAGTGTACGGCAATTTGGGCTATGCACGGGATCAGTGGGATAAGTTGGATCAGGATCCTATCTACTTGCCTGGAGGTAACAGGGAGTTTGAAACACAGATTGGCCAACCAAGCGGTAGAATTTTTGGTCTTAAATCTTTAGGAATAATTCGTACCCAAGAGCAGTTAAATACTCTTTTGGAAGCCGGATTAAAACAATTTGGTAGAGATCCCTACTTGGGAGGATTATATTTTGAAGACGTACGCGGAGATGGCTATTCCCCGGGACCTGATGGGAAAATCGATGGAAATGACTTCCAATTGCTTTCCAATAACGCAACTCCACGGTTGAATTATGGCTTTGGTTTTAATCTGGATTGGAAGAACTTCTCAGTCACTTCACATTTTCAGGGAGTGGGCGTGTATGACCGGATTATCAGTAATCAGGAAGGTGCAGGGATGCGCCAGCATGGAGGCTCCATCAGACCTTATTATCCTATTTGGGCAGATGATGTATGGACACCGGAAAATCCTGACGCCAAATATCCTAGGCCAGTAGGTCAGAACTGGTATGAGTCCGGTACAGGTTCTACTTCTTTCTGGATTAAGAACGGAGCTTACTTAAGGCTTAAAAACCTCAATGTTGGCTACAATATTCCAAGTAATGTCCTTTCAAATTTCAATATCGCAAGTGCCAAGGTTTTCTTTAACGGAACCAATTTGTTTGCCATCTCAGAAGTGAAAGAATTTCAGGACCCAGAGCAGAAAAACTATGATTCTTTTCCTCTGATGAGATCTTTTACTCTTGGCCTTGATGTTAAATTTTAAAGAAACTACAATGAAAAGATTACTATATATACTCGGAATCAGTTTGTTAACAGTTGGGTGTAACGATCTTCTGGAAATTGAAGATATCAATCATTACAGCCCAGAACTTGTGTGGGGAGATGAAAACCTAGCCAATGCCTACATGGCGAATCTGTATGGAATGTTTGGCAATTGGGATACCGGTGCTGATCGCACCTCCCAGCAGATTGCCGGAATAGTGTGGTATGCAGATCGCATCACTATCTCTAATGACGATTATAAAGATTGGAATTACGACAGAATCAGATTAATCAATCAGGCAATAGTAGATGTGAATAGCGGAACACTGGATCAGGAGCTAAAGGATAATATCACCGGCCAGGCATTGTTCATGCGTGCATATACCTATTTCAACATGGTCATGTTCCATGGAGGAATTCCCTATATTAAAGTTCCCCAGGACAGGTATGAAGATGACTTGTTTGTAGCCAGGAATTCCACAGCAGAGTGCTTTGACTTATTGATAGAAGATCTGGATCAGGCAATTTCCTTGTTGCCAGAAAGTATTTCTTCTTCCTCCGGAGACTTTGGCAAAATAGATGGAAGTTTTGCGCTGGCATTTAAGGCTAAAGTACTTCTGTATAAAGCTTCCCCTCAATTCAATCCTTCCAATCCTTGGGACAATAGTTACTGGGCCGAAGCTCACACTGCTTCAAAAACTGCCTATGAATCATTGACTTCTCTTGGATACGGTTTGGAAGATGTATATGGGGATATTGCTCTGGATGAAAGAAATCGCGAGACTGTATTTTCAGTTATCAATAGCTATCCTAATAAGTCTGCCAACTGGGACTTTGGTGTAAGACCTGGTTCTGAAAGTAGGGGACCAGCCTCAGCATGTCCAACTTGGGAGTATATCAAAGAATTTCCGATGCTGGATGGAAAACTTTACAATGATCCAACCGGTGACTATTACATGACCGATGCTGAATTTCTTCAGAACTATTGGAAAAACAGAGACCCAAGGTTTGACCAATCCATAGTCTGGAATGGGAAAATATATGAGGTCTCCGGGAAAGCAGGAAAAAGACAATACACCTCACTTGGTATAGCTCATGAACTGGATGATTTTGGTATCAATCCAAACGCTGGTATCAATTCCACCAATCTGGACAGGTACACAGGATTTTTCATACTGAAAAACAGTATGTTGGACCTAACGCAACCTGAGGTACAGCAATATGATGTGGATTATGTCCTGATGCGTTTTGCTGAAGTGATGTTAAACTATGCGGAAACTTCCAATGAAACAGGGGATATCACTACCGCCATGAATATTCTGAAGCAGATAAGAGATAGGGCAGTCATTCTTCCTGGAGCAGATGGCAACTATGGTCTTTCTGCTACCACTAGAGAATCTATGAGGGAGGCTATTCTTGCAGAGCGAAATATAGAATTCGCTTTTGAAGGATTTAGATTCTGGGACCTGAGGAGACTTAGAATGTTAGACAGATTGGATGGACAGACCAAACACGGCGTGGAAGCTATTGCGGTAGATGAAAATGGTAGTGAGATTTCTCTTGCTGTGGGTAGGGAGTTGGCATCCAGCTATTCTCTTCTGGAAAAGGACTTCAAGTATCAGGTTTTGCAGGTACCACGATCAGGGGTTCAAAGCAGCGTTTTGCCTGAGAACTATTATTTTTTCCCTATACAAAAAGCTGTGTTGGATAGAAATAATAAGCTGCAGCAGAATGTTGGATGGGGAGGGACTTTTGACCCGACTTTAGAATAGTTATTGGAAAATTTCCAGCAAATAGGAGGCTAGTAAGTTATATTACTAGCCTCTTTGTTTTTCTTCGGGAATACAGTTTAGACCAGATTTCCATTCCTTATTTCCAACATATTCTTTCCTCTAACATAAAGGTTGCTATTTCCGCAATAGGTAATAATCATTAGAAAATTTTAAACCTACATCAGGCTAATTTTCTCCACCGCTCTTACTCTTTCTTTTCCCTGCAATGCTAAATAAGAGTTCCGGAAAATCCTTTCATGATCCCCCGGAACTCACCTTATTTTTCCCACCAGACTTTACTGTTGATATTATCCCCGCCCATTCTGCTGGCAGCTTCCTGATAGTTGCTGTTATTCACTGCCTGTTCGGATTCTGGATATAAATATCGCACCGGATACTGGTCATCATTGAGATTGTCAGGTCCTGGAGTCAAGGCAGGAATTCCAGTCCTTCGTATGTTAAACCAAGCCTCATGACCATTGCTGATCAATGACAGCCATTTTTGGGTCAGGATCTTTGTCAAATCGTTGTTGCCATCCAATACTATCGTTGGTCTTTGGAAATAATCTGCAGGAATAGGAGTATTGAAGTATTCGAAACTAGCACTTATCCCTTTTTCATAATAATCCTTGGCATTTCCAGTGATATAACCTCTGCTAACTGCTTCCGCCAATGCAAACTGAAGCTCTGCGTACTGCATAAATTGCCCATCAACCCCATCTGGCACGTCTCTGAAAATCGCACCAAATAGTGAAACATCATTTAGGTTGATTCCACGTTCATTGATAGTCTCTCTATTCAACCCATTTTGCAGGCCTTTAAATTTGGGATTGCCTTCAGTCACACTTTGCTGTGAGGGCTTATAAAGAACCATCTGTCTAGGATCATCCCAGGCTTTGAGCACAGAGTCAACTGTGAGCGTCATGCGATGCTCCTGATATAAGCCAAGCGCAGACTGGGACATAGGCCATTGGTTTGGTGCTGAGGAAAGGTATGGGACCACCGCATTATCCAGATTGCTGCGCATCAATTCATTTTCATCCGCCAAGGACTGCAATTCGGAGAAGTCATTTATTCTCTTGGATATCCTCAGGATGTATCGTACCCTAAGGGAATTTGCAAACCTCTTCCATTTATCAAGGTTATTGGCAAACATCACATCTCCCTGAATACTCGAGGTAGTGTTTTCCAAAGTAGCTGCAGATCTTTTCAACAAAGCCAAAATCCCTGTTTCAGGATCGGTATAGATCATTTCCTGCGTGTCGTACTTGGGATTATAAACTCCCGACTTTGCCCCCAAAGCTTCTGAATAAGGCACATCACCCCACATATCTGTCAGCTGGGAAAACAAATACGCCTTCATAATATCAGCCACAGCGTTGTAAGCTTCATTTGTTGCATCATTAGTCTGTATGGACTCTATATCATTCAGTAGTCTATAAGTGCCATTCCAATACTGGGCATTGCTTCCCATCTCATAGCGGTCTATTCGTTCAAACTCCACACTTGCAGCAAACTGTGTCAGGTAATTGGAGAGGCGAAAACCCTGGGTGAAGGTGTTCTCATCTGCCGCCACTGAGATCACATTGGAAAGTAAAAACTGTGGACCTATACTTTCCGGGGAATTGGGGTTGGTATTGATTTCCTCAAAACCTTCTGTACAGGAAAATGACAGCAGCAAAGTGAAAATTACCGTGGCAGGAGTTAATTTGTATAGCTTTTTCATGATTAAAATTCTGTTTTGATACTGAAACCAAAGCTTCTGGTGGAAGGGTAGGACATGTCTTCCACCCCATAGATAATATTTCTGCCCTGCAATGCATTTAATTCAGGATCAAAGTGCGGATTCTCCGTAAAGAGTAAGAGGTTACTACCTACAAAGCCAGCCCGTACTTTTTGGAATCCAATCTGGGAAATCAAGGATACAGGTAAGTCATAATAAATACTCAACTGCCTTAATTTTAGATAGGAAGCATCGTATAAGGCACTCGCCTCATTTCCCCGGTCATAGAAGTTGTTATAGAAGGTACTGGCAGGAACGGAGGTGGTGTTGGTTACATACTGGGGGTTTTCTGCTGTGCCCACATTCATAACACCTGCACCGATCACCCCATCTTCTCTTCCTTGCAATGTTTCCTCCAATACACCTGAAGTGCTTCCCAAAGCTTTTGTTCGGGAGACAATGGTGCCCCCATGTCTCCAGTCAAATACAAAACCTAATTCAATTCCCCTATACCTAAACTGGTTGGTCAATCCCATAAAAAAGTCAGGATTATAGTTTCCCAATAACCTGAGTGTGCCGTCCTGTATAGGAAGGCCATTGGTGCCATAGATGATCTGACCTTCAAATTCCTGAAAACCGGATCCATACATATCACCAATTCTGCCACCTTTTCTTGCAATATAGAATACCGAATTAGAGCCTCCTGAGCCTGCGAATACGCTCGCTTCACCGGTTACATATTGATTCACTCCCTCAGGTAATTCGGTGACTTCAGAAATATATTTGGTGAAATTCACCCCCATATTCCAACTGAAGTTTTCCTGCTCCACCAGCAGCCCTTTCAGACTTGCCTCCAGACCTCGGGTTCTTACTTCTCCTCCGTTTTCTATGATATTGCTAAAGCCGGAAGAAGTGGAAATAGGTCTTCCGATAATCTGGTTGATACTGGTATTCTGATAGATCGTCAGGTCTCCCACTATACGCTGATCGAAGAAGCCAATCTGTAATCCTGCTTCCAAAGCATTTAGACGCTCCGGTCTTAGGTCAGGATTGTTCAGCACGGTCCCGTTAGTCACTCGGGTAAAGGCTCCATAATTTTGGTTAAACTGGAAGCTGTTATTGAGCTGATAGGGATCAGTGTCATTTCCCACGCTGGCAACATTAAGCCGGATCAGGGAGCTGGAAATGACTTTCGGAAGTGTAATGTGCTCCGAAAAGGCATAGCTCAAGCCGCCGGAATAATAGGCAAAGGAATTGTTCCCTTCGGGCAAAGTGCTGCTCCAATCATTTCTTAAAGTCAAATCAAGAAACAAAGCGGAATTAAGACTGATATTTCCAAAGGCGTAAACAGAGTTGATGCGCTTTTCAAAAATCTGGCTGCTCCCTCTCAGAGGAACCCGGGAGTTTTCCAACGTATAAATTCCCGGAAGTGCGAGCTGATAAGCTTCGGTATAGGAATAATTGATTTTTTGATCCAGTCTATTAGCACCTGCAGATAGGGAATAGGTAATCTTGGAATTCACCGCATCTGTGTAAGTAACTAAAACATCGGAATTTTGCTCGGTAAACTTCACCTGATCTTCCCTGTATCCTCCATATATCCTCCTGTTGGTACTAAAAGCTCTTTTAAACTTGCGCAAATCACTGTAGGTATCCAGACCTGATCTCACCCGCAGGCTTAGCTTGTCTGTGATATCATAGGTCAATGCCAGATTTCCCAAAAGCCTGTTTTTATTGAAGCTGTTGGTGTTTTCAAATAAAGTTAGGTAGGGGTTGGTAAGCCAGAGGTAGTTGAAATCATAATGCTGTATTCCTTCCTGACCGGCCTGCCAGTAGTCCCTTAAGGAAGCAATGTTGGTCTGCCTGCCTGTCCAGTTGAATCCGTATTGCACGTTTTCATACCCATAACCAAGATTGGGGCGGTTGTCACTTCTGGAATTGACGTAGTTGGTAAAAAGATCTATCCGGAATTTTTCGACCAATTGTTGGTTGAGACTAAGTGCAATGCCATCCCGCTTCAAATCTGTATTGGGAAGAATTCCCTCATTTCTCAAATTGCTGTACGATACCCTTGCCCCGCCTTTTTCATTGCCGGCATTAATGGAAAAGTTATTTTGTGAAGTAACTCCTGTCCTGTAGAAGTCTCGGACATTGTCAGGATTGGAAACCCAGGGAGTGGGAGTGATAAGGGTGAAAGAACCATCAGGGTTTGTTCTGCTGATCACATCACCTGCTCTAACAGGATTTCCATTGATGTCCACTGAGGGAGAGTCAAACTGTGGTATCAATTGACCCTGATCCAACTTTGGTCCATAGCTGGAAATACCCCCATCATTGGTACCAGCACCGATCCCATTCTGAAAGGCATACTGTCCGTTGGAACCTCCGCCATATACATTCTGATAATCAGGAAGTGTAAGTAACCCATCAAATGTCACCATACTGCTGGTGGTAACTCCGATTCCAGCCTTTTTCTTGCCTTTTTTTGTGGTGATTAAGATTACGCCGTTTGCTGCCCTGGCACCATAAAGCGCCGCGGATCCCGGACCTTTCAAGACAGTAAGCGATTCTATATCATCCGGATTGATGTCTGCAGCACCATTTCCAAAATCAACCTCCTGGATATTTGCCCCGTCATTGAACAAATCAGAAGTGATCTGCTCATTGCTGATCGGAACCCCATCCACCACCACAAGTGCCTGGTTGTTTCCGGAAATGGAATTTTCCCCTCGGATAATAATTCTTGCCGAGGAGCCAACTCCGGAGGAACCATTGGTAACCTGCACCCCGGCTACTTGTCCGGACAGGGAATTGATAAGGTTGGTCTGCGGTACATCACTGAGTTCCCGAGTGCCTATACTGGTCACAGCCGAAGAGAGTGATTGCTTTTCACGGGTAACTCCCAACGCGGTAACCACAAATTCTTCCAGGTTTTCCGTGGATTCTTCCAGAATAATTGTGCTGTTGAAGCTGCCGTTTTTTATTTCTACTGTTGCGGTCTCAAAGCCGATAAAGCTGACTCTCAGCGTAAGGTTATTTGAAGCGGAAGTCAGACTGAACCTTCCTGCTGCATCAGAGATGGTTACATGATCCGTTCCAGATTCAGCGACAGTTGCACCGGGAATGGGTAGACCATTTTGGTCTTTGATACTTCCCTCATACACATGGCTCTGAGCTTGCGCGAGCAGGGCGGTAAAAAGAAGTAATGCGGTATAGATGTATTTCATGAATGTTTGATCAAAATATTCCCCAGTTGAATAGCTGGGCGACTAAATAAATTCATGCGCTAGCCTTCAATATCAGGGTATCGAGTATTGGTTTTGTGGAATTAAGAAAGTACTATAAAAGGGTAGGAGGAGCTCTTAGAGGATTATCTTTTGAAATTATAAGGTCCTCAAAAAATTGCTTTTGTTCTTTAGCAAATGTGTTTATGGATAGGAGTAGCCGAACTATAAAGCGGTAAAAATCTCCTGACTTGAGCTTCTTTATATAGTCATAAAAAGAGGTAAAGTCATCAATATCGATCAGGTATTCCAATTGGGCTACCTGCGCATTTTGTCCATGCCGGAACTGCAAGTGTGATTTCAGAGCCTGGTGAAGCCCTTCACTGTTCCAGGGCAGGTTAGCAAATGAAGCCTTGTCAAAAGTAGTAGCCGAGAGGGCAATAAGGTAGTTTCCCCCGTCTTCTGCCGGACCTAAAACTGAGGATGAGTAAAGCAATTCGCTCTGCGCCTGTAAAATGTGGGAAGCGCTTAAGCCAGGAATATCGTTGCCGATTGATATTATCTGTCCGTAGCCTTGCTTAAATAATTCCTCGAAAGCGTTGGAATACTTTTCCCCAAAACTTCTGCCTTGCTGCTTATGATCAAAAATCCAGAATGTTTCCAGTCCACTTTCCGCAGCTATTCTTTTCGTATTGTCCTGAAGTTTTTCAAACAGCTCCAGAGACTTCTGAAAATGCACCGAGCCAAAAACAGCCTTTTGACCTGCCTGGATTCTCGGGCATATGGCATAGACCATCAGAGCTGTTTTGGATAGTGACTTCATTAAGCAGTAGAGCAAGGCTGTTAAACCTCGTAGAATTAAATATGTTTAGTAAGCAGTTAAGATCTGGGACATAAATTCCTTATCTATTTGATAAAACTGTTGATCAATTTCTCGTGATAATCCGGCACGATTTGATAGCAGTACTTCACAGGATATCCTTCACCTTCATCACAAATCAAATACTGCTTAAAGGTTTCTTTCTCATTTCCTGGGATAGTATCATCGATATGGATTTCCAGTCTTGCATTAAGCTGTTCGGATATAATATCCTCAGGTGCGATCATATAGTGGCTGGCCAATACATCAAAAGGATTAAACCCATCCGCGCCTTGACTCACCCATTGTGCTAGCCATGGACGGGAATTCTCAGCAAGCCATTTCGACCCTTTATCCCCTTTGGACAAGGCATCCAGATCCTCATTTTTCATCCATACAAGGTTGGAAATTTCAAACGGACATAAAGTCACCGGCACGTCATTTTCAAACATAAGTCGAAAAGCATTGTTGTCCAGATCAAAATTCAGATCTTTTGCACGGCTGCCCTGCGTGCCTATGGCGAAGTAATCTGTGTGTTTTCTTCTTCCTGCTACCAACACCACTTCCTCTATCTGGCTACTGAGTTCCGGATAAAGCAAAAGTAGAAGACCTACATTCGTCGCTGGCCCTACAGCCATAATGCGCAACTTTTGGGTTTTGAGAGCCGAAGCGAGTGCTTCTACAGCCTCATTTGTCTTAACTTCATTTAGGTTGATGGCTTCTCCCGCACCTTTGTACACCGGAATCTTACCGTTTGCAAATTCTTCATTCATGTATTGGGAGATCCGGTAAGCATCATCGATGCGGGTATTGCCGAATACTGCGCTGATACCAACGATTTCTACCTTATCTGATTTCATCAATTGCAATACCGCATAGCCATCGTCCACATCCGAATATCCCGGACGGGTGTATCTTTTCATACCCACGGCAAGATCTGTATCTATCCAAATGGGCGTTTTAGCAGTTGAAATGATGTTATTTGGTGCTGAGGTAGTGTTTCTTTCGCTTTCACCTGAGTTGTTTTCGGTGAAGGGAGAACTGATAAAATTAAAAGTCAAATAAGTTAAAACGGTTAAGAAACTTAGAAGTAAACGCATAGAAAATAAATAAGGGTGAGGTCAGTAGAAACTCTAATATCGCTTTATTCTAAGTACGGATTTAGATTCCGAACGGATTATCTCTCTCACTGGAAAATAACTAACTGTCTGCTAGAGGACAAAAAAACCAGATAGGCCCTTCCGAAATTCTTATTAGGAATTAAAATTGTCCTTAAAACAGAATTTTCAATTAGGTTAAAAACCTTATGCTTCCCCTCTAATGATAGTATAGGGAAGGTGGCTGATAGAAGAAAAGGAATTGAAAGAAAAGTGGTTACCATTGGTTTTTACCGACAATTCCTATATTCTCATGTCCCTGGTTAAATTGCAGTTTCAAATGTTGAATCTGTTCAATAATCACAAAGACAAATTATGACCAAGCAAAGAGTATTCTTTACCGGAGGATCAGGAAAAGCAGGAAAACACGTCATTCCCTACCTCTTGGAGCAGGGACATCAAGGGATGAATGTGGATCTTAAACCTTTGGATCACCCCGGGGTAGATAACCTTATCGCTGATATCACCGATTCAGGACAGATGTTCAATGCCATGAGTTCCTACGCTAATCTTGGCGAACTGGAGCCCGGAAATGGTGTTCCAAAGTTTGATGCTGTCGTACACTTTGCTGCAGTGCCCAGAATCCTCATCAATCCAGACAATGAAACCTTCCGGGTGAATACCATCGGCACATACAATGTAATTGAGGCTGCGGTGAAATTGGGGATCAAAAAGGTGATTATCGCTTCTTCAGAAACCACCTATGGCTTTTGCTTTTCCGATGGGAAAACCGACCCCGACTTCCTGCCCTTGGAGGAAGACTACGATGTGAATCCCATGGACAGCTATGGCATGTCCAAAATAGTCAATGAGAAGACTGCCAGAAGCTTTCAACGCAGATCGGGAATTGATTTATACGCACTTCGCATAGGTAATGTGATTGAGCCCCATGAATACACAGAGTTGTTTCCCCATTATTTCAAGCATCCGGAAGTACGTCGCAGAAATGCCTTCAACTACATAGATGCACGGGATCTGGGTCAGATTGTAGATTTATGCTTGAAAAAAGACGGCTTGGGTTATGAGGTATTCAACGCAGCTAACGACCAAAACGGCGCTATTATTCCCAGTAAGGAATTGGCCAGTCGCTTCTTTCCGGGCGTTCCTCTTAGGCGGGAACTTGGGGAGCATGAAGCTCTGTATTCCAACCGAAAAATCCGTGAGGTCCTAGGCTTCAAGGAGCAGCATCCTTGGCAGAGGTATTTGGACTGGGAGCAAAAAGGATAAAAATTATCAATAGGAATGGGGCATTTGCCCATTCCTATTGGTATTCAATTAATATGTATATCCGCAATTGCACCAATAAAAGGTAAAAAGGGACTTAAAGTAAGGTAAACACTAGCACTGCTGGGACATCGGTCACCCGTCATCGGTCTTCGAGCCTGATAAGCAAAGCAAAAGAGGTCATTGGTATCATTGCGGATAATCAGATCAATTAATTTCTGAATAAAGCATTAGCCCATAGCACTGATAGATTTTTGGGTGACAAACTCTGAGTCATATAATTTAAGACTAATCATAGGTTTTGCGCTTACCCTTAACGCAGTCCTACATCCACTTTTGTCCAATAAATGCATCAGTGTTTTTTCATAATGATTGGTATTCGCACTCCAGGAATCCTCTTCCTCTTTATTTATTTCCATAAAATCAAAGTAGTCAATCAGTCGGAACCGGATTATTCGGTTTACCCATTCAAAATCCTTGTTTTGGATATTTCCTAGAATGACTTTGATCCCCATGGATTTTGCCCAAATAGCACTGAAGACCAAAGGATCAGAAAAAAGATTTTTAGGAGTATGATATAGGGCGCTTCTTCGTAACTCTATGGTATCGAAATAACTGTCATTTTTTATGGTAAAATGTTCCACCATTTCGAAGAAACTATAGTTACAAGAGGACTTTTTACCCTGGGTTTCAAAATCCGCTTCAAAGGTTAAAATCATATCAAATCGCTTTCCAAGGAAAGGAATCAACCAGTCATACCAAAGTTTTCCCTCAGCATCATGGAAATTCTTGCAATTTATTCCAACCCTGATTCTCTGGATCTCCTGAGACTTTAAACTGGCAACTTTTTCTATGATCTTTTCTTTATCATGAAGAGGGAGCCATAGGACACCTTCGGAAGGAGTATTTCTTTTAAGACAATCAGTGGAATTTATTGAACGGCTAATCATTGTTAGGTGAATTTGAATCTTTATGATGGATGAAATCCCAGAAACAAATGATCAGCCATGAATCTATTCCTGATTATCTAGTTGAAATAGAGCTAATTAAATTTTATCGAATAAAAACGGGATTTTTAAAACAGTAAATATTGCCCCATAATGAGTAATTGGGCACTTTAAAAATGAGTTGCTAAATCGACAGAAATGCGGCTTAAGTGCAGACTTATTGAGTAATATACCATCGATAATTGTTACATCAAGTAGCAGTAATTTACAGGCAGGATATTTTTCAACAGATAGGGTCCCGAACAAATTCTTCTGAGACTTTGAGCATTATACCAACAATGGCAACTTCTTCCCATTCATGGCATTTTCTTTCCAACTTAAACACATGTGCTTCAAGTAATGGCAAAAATTGTGGCTTGGCGCAGTCTTCATATTTTACTGCATAATCGTACTCATATAGTCCGCTATGCACTCAAAACGATGCTAAAAATCCTTTAGGAACAAAGCTCTAATCTTGAGTAATTGATTAAAACGTTTATCGGATTGAATTTTGCGCATTCTATTTTTTCCAAGTGAATCGAATATTCATTTTTATTATTCAACCAATTTTTGATAAATACTATAGATACCTAATAAAAAGACAATGAGCAACTACCTAAAATCCATTCCCAACGCATTGAGTATTCTTTTTGCATTCCTATTAATCCCAGGAATTTCCTATTCCCAGATACCAGAGAATACCCCACAACCAACAGGTCCAGTTGATCTATCCAGTACTAGCGATGTGGTTATTTTTATAGTTATTCCAGTTGTTATCCTTATCATATACCTGATTTTTAGAAAAAGATTAGGGAAAGTCAGGAAGGAAAAAAGTGAGAGAATAATAAAGGATAAGTAGACCAATATTAATTCAGCTATAGTTCCTACTTTCTTTTAGTTACAATTCACAAATGAACTTTCGCCAAACCAGCCGTATTTAGTTATTTGATTTTCATTAAATAGGAATATGGCTTTAGTCAATTCCTAATTGATAACTACAAACCCAACCTGGCTTTAGCCAAACTGTAGATTACACCATCGATAGCTTCGCCGATGCCTGGTAAAGAAATGGGGGAATGGGTTCGTTCAGTTCCCAATTAATACTCATCGGCTTCGAACCATAATGATCCTGAAGATTTCCTTCTCCTATAAACACATAACCCATTGTGTTTTTATATTGGTTTTGCTTTTCCTCACGGACAAAAAGTAAGATTCTCTTGCCGCTAGCTTTATGCTGAATATAACTCAGTCCTTTACCTGAATCTGGACGGGCTGAATTTTGAGACTGCCAGTGAAATAAGGTTTCATTTAAAGCGTAGTCCTCATACATGGTCGTGGGAGAGTAGTGCTCATCAGATTTATTCAGATCAATAAATAAAAGCTCTGTATTGAGTTCGCTATTATCAGCTACTCCTTCTCGATTAGAGGATTTAGATTCAAAAGTATCGAACCCGAATGCCGCCAATATTTGATCTCTCGTGTATCTGCTATGGACCTTCAATGGCTGTTCATAAGGAAGATTAATTTCCAACTCCATAAAACCAATTTGATCCATTCTGATCTCTAAGACCTCAATCATTTCTTTTACCAGCCCTTGGTTCTTCCCAATTGCCTTAATACTTGCTTCCAAAGAATTGAAACCTCCAGCATTCTGCCAAAAATCATAGTGAAGCATCAGGCACATGCTTTTTTCAATTTCTGACAGATCATCGATCACAACTTGAAAGTTCTTCTTAGCTAGCCCAAGGATAAACTTAAAATAGGAATAGGATTCTGTAGAAAGCCATTTCTTACCAACACAGCTTTGCCATTGTTTTTCATTGGTTGAATCAGGTGTAGAGGCTACCCCAGCTTCAAAAGTTAGCTGTTGCCATACCCCTCGTTTATAGATTATCTCCAAAGGATATTGATAAAGCTGTATAAAGTTTTTGAGCGTCAGTGGCAGGTCAGATTGGTGTTGGAAGTTTCTAATCTTCTGGATCAACTGATTCCGATTTGGACTGATTGAAGCCTTGATATTTTTCAAGATTGTTTCTCTAGCTTGCTTTTCTAGAATGATTGAACATCCCAAGGGAACATGTTGGAAATTATGCTCTAATTCACTTTTGATGGAGGTGTTTGTCTTTCCAATCATCGCCCGAAACTTCCCTTCAAAGTCATATTCCGATCTTGCATTTCCCACGAAATCCAACACAGTCAAACAGTCCTTCCCATCAGCTAATCGAAGTCCTCTTCCTAGCTGCTGCAAGAATACTGTTAAACTCTCCGTAGGTCTTAAAAATAGCACCGTATCAATCTCTGGGATATCAACCCCTTCATTGAAAATATCCACTACAAACAAATAATTGATCTCCTTTTTCCTAAGTCTATTTCTGATTTCCTTCCGGTTTTCAGTTCTACTGCTCACCAGAAAATCTGCTTTTAATCCGGCCAAATGGAATTTTTCAGCCATAAACTGTGCATGTTCTTGGGTGACACAAAACCCTAAAGCTCTCACTTCTTGTACATCTGTCACATACTTATCCAGTGATCCAATGATATTCCCAACTCGCTGATCATTACTAGTGTATAGGTTACTGAGTTCAGAAGGCATGTACCTACCTTTTGACCAGGAAACATTGGATAGGTCAACAGTATCTGAAATCCCGAAATAATTAAATGGGCAAAGTAGTTTCTGGTTAAGTGCCTCCGGAAGCCTGATCTCAGCAGCAATATGATCACAAAAGTCTTCCAAAATATCAGCCCCATCCATTCGCTCAGGAGTAGCAGTAAGTCCTAACAATATCTGAGGTTTAAACTTATGAAGAATAGGGCGGTAGCTGTTGGCAGCAATGTGATGCACCTCATCTACAATAATGAAATCAAAATAGCCGGCTGATAATTCTAAACCCTCTAATCTATTATTCAGAGTTTGAACCGATGCAAAGACCTGTTTATATTGTGTAGGCTCTTCACCATCTACCCAGAGTTCACCGAAATTATTGTCCTTTAAAACACCTCGAAATGCACCCATAGCTTGCTGTAGAATTTCCTTTCTATGAGCCACAAATAGTAGTTTGGCAGCTGGATTTTTCTGATAAAATCGTTTGAAATCAAAAGCAGAAATTATCGTCTTACCTGTTCCAGTAGCAGCTACTAACAAATTTCTAAACCTACCATGAACTGAACGTTCCACTTCCAACTTTTCAAGTATTTCTTCTTGGAAGGTATAAGGCTTTAAGTCAAAATATCCTAGATTCATTTCAATACCTTCTCCACCTCCAAATCGACCTTCTTTAAGCGCCACTTTCAATTTTTCAGAGTGCCGAGTATGATCGTATGTTTCAAAATCTTTGCTATTCCAGTAGGTGTCAAAGGTATGCTGGGCCGTTTCTATCACCTGAGGTATTTCCTTATTGCTAAGCTTCACATTCCACTCTAAGCCTTTGGTCAACGCAGATTTTGAAAGATTGGAAGATCCTATATAGGCAGTATGAAAACCCGTATTTCTATAGAATAGATACGCCTTGACGTGTACCCGCTCATTTTTGGTATTGTAGGAAACCTTGACTTCTGTATTGGGAAGATTAGCTAGAAATTCCACGCTTTTAGCATCTGTGGCACCCACATAGGTGGTGGTAATTAATCGAAGCTTTCCACTTTTTTTAGTAAACTCTTCCAATTGCGGCATCAGAAGTCTCAGTCCTTCCCACTTGATAAAAGACACCAAAAAATCTATGCGATCCGAGGAACTGATTTCTTTTTGTAATTCCCCGTCCATTTGGAGTTTCTTGGGGCCACCGCCTCCGGTGATCAGTGAACTGAAGATCAGCCTTGATTCTGGAGTGATGCTTTTAAGAAACAATTGGAAGTCTGAAACTCCAAGGTCTAGTTTTGAATAGATAGCAGTCAGAAAACTAGTATTCAGGGCTAGTAGATCTTGCTCAAAATCCTCTTCATCTAGTTCTTCTTTAATTAAGAAGATTAGTTTGTTTACCAATTCAATCTGCTTCAATACTGCATCATTACCCGATAGATAGGAAAGCGCCCTTTTGAGCACTACCGAGAAATACTGCGTCAGCACATCCTTGGCTTCAGCTTTATCGATGGGTTTTTGATCTACAAAAAATACCTCTTGATCCAACTCATCAAGCTTTGATTGCACGAGTTTGGATATCAAGGATTCATAAATTCCTTCTTGCATATTGAAAAAGTTAGCTGGGTGAAGTCTGTTGTGTTTCTTGAAATAGACTAATTCTTTCGATTTAAGCAAAAGGTAGGCTTGCTTTCGTACTATTTCTTTCACCTATACCTGACTTGTGAAATCGTAAATTCTAGTTAGTTTGGTATTCGAAGAAATTTAATTCATGAATCTAGAGAGATTTTTAAGTGCACTGACCAAACTCAGAAGAGGCTCAACTCCCTATGGTCTTGCGCCTCATAAGCCCATATTGTTGTTAACACTTTTAGATTTATTGGATAGGGGATACACTCATGAAAACAGGTTTTATATCGATGATGTCTTAGTTTCAACCTTTCATGAAAACTGGGATTTACTTGCGTCAGATGGGTTTGTTGAAGATTTCACACTTCCATTCTATCACCTACAGAATGATAAAATAGATAGTGCTGCTTTTTGGTATTTGAAGACAATTCCTGGATTCCAGATAACCAAGCATATTAAAAGCATCCAAACACTCTCAGAATTAGTGGAATATGCCTGCTTTTCTGATGTAATTTTTCTGATGTTGACTCATAAGGAAAATAGAGATGCTGTTAGAAGAGTGCTAGTCAACACTTACTTCCCTGCTTCAGCCAAACATTATTTTAGCGCAAATAGAAAGCAAGGAAAATACTTGAAAGAAGTACAGCAATACGTCCTCAATGAAGTACCCAAAGTAATGCGCCTGCAAGTTGCAGAGGAAGAAATGGTCTATGTGCGAAATTGTACTTTTAAAAAGATGGTGCCCAAAATCTATCAAAGTACCTGTGCTATTTCAGGAATGAAAGTGAGTACTATCAATGGAAGATTTCTGATTGATGCTTGCCATATTGTTCCTTTTAGTAGTACTCAAGATGATCGTGTCAGCAACGGAATTGCCCTTTGTCCTAATCTGCATCGAGCATTTGATAACGGACTCGTTTCTGTTGATCAAGACTATAGGGTTCTAGTATCAGAGCATTTAATAGAAGACCAATCACATCCTTATGGACTGTCAATTCTAAAGGGTAAGAGAATTATTCTACCAGAAGAAACCCACCTTTGGCCTAGTCAAGAGAACTTGGAGATGCATAGGCAGGAAAGGTTTTTGAGATAAGTGAATATAATACCTGTCATCTATTGTCTGAATTGATTAAACGATGACTTATTAATTGAAATTAATTTTTCTCAAAACCTTAAATTATCCTTTGAATTTTAATTAGTGATTATGTAAGGGAGAAATTTGATTTCTTATTTCGCAAATCGACTTTTTCACTTTTTAAAGAAGGATATTATTATGATAGAGGTAAATGATTTTAAGAAACAAATTGTTAGTTTTTATAAAGGTGAAAAATATTCTGTCAGAGATAATGGCAGTGTGTTGCGTCATTCACGTGAGAATAAGCCAATTCGTAAAATAGATAACCTGTGGACCTTTGGGAAGAAAAATAGCTATGGGTATTTGGTAATATCATCAGAAGCGATTCATAGAATTGTAGCTTATTCATTTCTAGGAGAGCCAATTGGTAATCAAAACGTAGTTGATCATATTGATACCAACCGTCAAAATAATCGTCCTGAAAATCTAAGATGGTTAACCAGATTGGAGAATATTTTGAATAACCCTATCACATTAAAAAAGATAGTTTTCTATTGTGGTAGCATTGATGCTTTTCTTGAAAACCCTTCCATATTAGGACAATATGTAAATAGGGAAAGGAATTTTGATTGGATGAGAACAGTTACCCCAGAGGAAGCTCGAGCATCCTGGAATCGTTTAAGTAAGTGGGCTGAAAGCGAGAGTTTTGCCCCGTCTTCGAATGGTTTTGGGGAAAAGATTTTTAGTGTCAATAAAGGATCTCTTTTAATTCAGGTTAATACTGGACTTGTACATTCTGAAACGCCAAATGCAATGCAAAAGAATTGGAAAACACCATCCAAATTTCCGCTGTGTCCAAAAGAGTATACTGGAAATTCAATTGAAACATATGCTGCAAATCTGAAGATTGGCAAAGTGTTTTCAATTAATCAATACTCAAATTCAATTATTGAAGATTATGCTATTTCTAATGACAAAAATACTTTGTGGATTAGATGTAGGAGTAGTGAAGAATATGCAATAAAACCATGGACATTGGCGCAGGTAACCTTCGAAAATGAGTTATATGTACATGAAAGCTTAGGTAGCTTTTTTCAAAATGAAGGTTCACAAAAGCAATTTGTACTAGTTCAAGGATTAGAATGGACCGGCGGAGAAACTTTTGATGAGTTTACTTAAGGTGAGACTAATCTTAGCTGATTAACAATTAGCTTCAATTTCTTCATCCTCCATATCACTCTTACATCTAATTAAGCAAGTATTAGAACCATCCTCAGCATTCTGTTTAAACTCTACTCTAATCTGTGGACTTCCATAGAGGTGATTTATCGTCAATCCTAGATTTTCGATCCATTCTAAAAAACTTAGTCTTAAATAATCGTTGGAATCTGATTTATGTCCTTGACCTTGTTTTATAATCTCGGTTAAATGAGCTGGAATAGCGATGGCGTTATTTCCGAAATAGTAAAAATGGGTGGACAATAATACATTAATACCTCCTAAATCAGTTTCTCTATTTCCTAAATTATGGACACTTGGTCTTAGTTTACCATCATTATTCGACCCATAGTCGTAAATACAATCACCCACTTTTTCCACATAATTTGAGGAGTACACATTAGGAATCTTACCCACTAATTCTTTTCGGCAAAATTCATCATATTCTTTAATAGTCATTTTATCAGTGACTTTCATTGCATATACAAGCTTACCGGAATAATCAATCCCTTGAACATTTTTTGATCCAACTCCAACCACCCAATCACCGACATTTGCTACCCTTCTAATAACTGGTTTACAGATTGCCAACGTGCAAATTTCAAAATAAGGATTTGGAGCAGCTCCATCATCTATTGGGATGCAATAACTAAATAAGCGCATAGTATTCTCACTTTTAATGTTTATTAAAATGATTTTCGTTATGCTTTTCCAAGTATTTTTTATTCCCCAGACTTAAAGAATTAATTACTTCCTTCCCAGTCACCCCAATCTTCTTATAATCTTCCCATGTAATCTGGTCAGAAAGCAGAATCTTACCCGAATTCTCAAAACTGATCAAATGACGATCAAACAATGCATCATAAGTAGGAGAGAGCAATATTCCATTATCTACATCAAGCCTTTGCTCGTCAGATGCATCTTTCCACGGGACAATATGGGACGCAATCAAAATCTTCGGATCACTAAATTGAGTTACAGCACATTGGTAATTCCATCTGTGAATAATTCCTTTTCTATAGGCACCCTGTCCAACTCGTGAGGTAACCAATCCCTCTCTTTCGGTTGAATTTGGTAAAATGATTTCATATTTATCTCGTGGGGTATCAGCTGCAAAATCCAGCTGCATTTGTTCTGGTCGAATTAAAGGTCTTGCACCAATTCTATTAAAAAAGAATTTGATTCCAATTCTCAAATCCCCATTTCGATCTGAGGTTTCAAAAAAGTCTGCATCATTGATTTCCAACTCTGATTCAAATCGAACATACCCTCTATTGACATATTCGAATAAGAAAACTCTTTTTCCTTGATTTCTATGTTCCATTAAGGCAAGATTTCCTTTAGTGAATTTCATATCGCCTACCTGCCCTTCTCCAGTATAGGAATAAACTGTATCGTTCATCCACTGGTCTTTATACCCATGCTGACTTCCTTGAGAACCAGAAAAAATAAATATATAGGGTTGTTGAGCAGATGAACTTATCCCATGCTGTCTACTTCCTCCATATTGGTCATGTATATCTGATCTTTTATATATCTTGTTTGAAATGAACATTAGGTATTCAAAAATCTAAAAATCCTTTTAAAATTCCCTCTTTCAACTCTCTTTAATAGCTTTTTATTGAGTTCATCTATCCCTAATTCAGCCTTCATTTTTATTATTAACTCCTCAAGTTTTACGGTCTGGAATGCAATATAGGAGTCTAAATCTTCAATAGGATTTTGACTGTTTCTTGTGTCAATTTCCCCATATAAACTATTGAGGTATTGGATAATTTCATCGATTAATTCTTCCTTGAAAAAGATAGATTTCAACCCAATTTCATTGTGAATTTGCTCGATTTCATCATCTACTTTATTTCCCAATTCGTTTATTTTGAGTTCATTGATGAAAGACTTGTTTTCTAAAATTAATCTTTCTGCTTCTTCCCTAATATCATATAATACTTTTAAGAGCTTAAAAAACTCACCTATTACATCAGAATAAGCGTCCAGCTTTTTAAGATAAACTTGATTTTGGAGATCAATATTTCTTCCTCTCAAATATGCTAATGCCGAAAAAACTAGTGCTATAATTGAAATGCCTTCAGTAAAAATACTTTCCATATTAATTTTAATAATACTCCTTTATATACGCATATGCCCTATCAAAAAGAACTTGATCTTTGATCTTGTATTTTGCCCAAAGGACCTTTCTTAACGAACTCTGAACTTCTCTTTCACCTTGATTGGAGTCTTGCCAGCCAGGGAATCTAACTACCCGAACAATGGCGTCAATGTCTGTAACAATTCTCTCCACAACTGCAGGAGTTTGATCGGTTTTCAATTCCAAAAAGAGGTCGGTCAAGGCAGCCTGTGGAGTTTTTTCTTGTAAGAGATCCTGCAATTCCTTTTCTGCTTGGACAGTTTCCTTGGCTAATTTGCAAAGCTCCTTTACAAACTCTATAGAAGATATCAAACCCTGTTCGGCTTTATTTCGAAGTTCTTCCAAACGGTCACTAAGCTTTTTGAACTTTGGATTGCCAGCATGTTTTTTAAATCGCTTGACCAGTATCTTCTCTAATTTCTTGGCATTCTTGGGATCAGGGTTGTTAAAAATCTCTTCTATCACATCTGCATCCAGTACAAACTCCTCCAGCTGGTGGACATCGCCGACGTGTATGTTTTCATGGATAAGCTTTGTAGTCTGAGCGCCAAGAGAAAACCAAAGTAGCTTTCCAATATTATCGGAGGCTGGACGTACAGATTCAAATACTTGGGATAGCCATTTATAATCCGTATTGTAAAGATCCAGAATATTGTCAGGGGAAAGTGACTCCCATAGTTTCGATAGGAATTTGAAATCCTTCGCAAAGGCATCCTTTTTTTCGTCTGTTCGGATTGCATTCTGTGCAGCTTCTAAGCCCTCAAATCCTACGATAGTTCTATCTACTCCTTCAAAATGAGCCAATGTGTCTCTCATTGCTTGAGGTAATTTTCCTCGCAATTCTGAGAGATTTGAGATCACTGCTTGCACACTTTTTTCATCAAACTGTAAAGCCTTGGCAGTATCATCAAATACCCCAAAATAATCCACAATTCTTCCAAATGATTTATTGGGATACAATCTGTTCGTACGACAAATGGCTTGGAGCAAGGTATGATCCTTTAGAGATTTGTCCAAGTACATGGTTTGGAGAATAGGAGCATCGAAGCCAGTCAGCAACTTGGCAGTTACAATGATAAACTTCAGATCAGACTGTGCATCATTAAATTCATCAACCACTTTCTCTTGCTTGCCTTTATCCATCGCCCATTTCTGCTTGAACTCAGGTTTATCATTTGCAGTTGTTGACATCACTACAGCACTAGCTTCCTCTGGGAAATATTGATCCAATGCCTTTTTATATTGTACACAAGCATATCGGTCGGGAGTCACAATCATAGCTTTAAATCCATGAGGAGCTACCTTTTCCTTGAAGTGCTGCGCAATGTCCTGAACTATTTTCTCTACCCGCTCTGGAGACTTTAGAAAGGCTGCCATCTTTGCTGACTTTTGATTCAATTCGTCAGCCTCTTCATCGGTTAATGCAGCTTCATCCTGAAATTCCTTAAAAGCTTTATCAATAGTTTCCTTATCAACGTGCACATCTACCAATCGTGGTTCAAAATGTAAGGGCAAAGTTGCATCATCTCGAATGGAATCCTGAAAGGTATAGCGGGACATGTAGCCTCCTGTATCTTCTTCGGAACCAAATGCCCAAAAGGTATTTTTATCTGCTTTGTTAACAGGAGTTCCGGTAAGTCCAAATAGAAATGAATTAGGCAAGGCCGCTCGCATCTGCCGACCCAAATCACCTTCCTGAGTTCTATGCGCTTCATCCACCAGCACAATGATATTCTCCCGGGTATTCATGTTGGGTTTGGCATCGCGGAACTTATGAATCATCGACACGATGATCTTGCGGGTGTCGCGTTCGAGCATTGTCTGCAACTCACGGATGTTATCCGTGGTTTCTACATTCGCGATATCAGCAGCATTGAAAGTTCCGCTGATTTGGGTATCCAAATCTGTTCGGTCAACAAGAATGATGACTGTTGGGCTTTTGAGTTCAGGAGTTCTTCTTAATTTTTGCGCTGCAAAAACCATCAATAAGGACTTGCCTGAACCTTGAAAATGCCAAATCAATCCTTTCTTAATTCGACCTTCCTTTACTCGCTCGACAATCTTATTGGCTCCTTCGTATTGCTGAAAACGTGGGATAATCTTGATTCTACGCTTCTTTTTGTCTGTGGAAAACAAAGAGAAATTCCGTAGAATATCCAGTAATCGAACCGGGTTCAGTAAATCAGAAAGTTCTTTTCCTACATCTCCAAGTCCCAATCTCTTTGCTAGTGCATCCTCGTCATTTTCTAAGCGCCAAGGAGCCCAAAATTCCAATGGACATCGGATAGCCCCATAAAACAATTCTTTGCCTTCAGTAGCAAAGGATAGAATATTTGGTACAAATAATTGCGGGACCGAATTCTCATAGATTTGGTGAATCTCATGGGCCCCATCCAGCCAACTAACAGAAGGCCGAATAGCGGTCTTCGCTTCACCGACAACTACCGGAATTCCATTAATCAGAAGTACGATATCAGGAATTTTCGTCTCCCGATGATGAATTCTATACTGATTAGTGGCTACATAGGTGTTATTTGACAGGTTATCAAAATCAATCAAATGAACCGGAACGTGACGATTGTTTTCTCCAAAAGGCATGGTCTTCTCACCACACATCCATTTGAAAAATTCCTCATTTGCCTTGACCAAACCAACTTGCGTCACTGCGATCAGCACTGCTCTTAGCTTATAAATCACTTCATCCGCCAATTCAGGATTATCCGAAATCTCAGGATTCAAGCGAATCAAAGCAGCCTTCAGTTCTGATTCAACCAAGACTTCATTCACTCCTCTAGGAATATCCTTGGCAGATTTATATACCCAAGTAGCACCATAACTAGCTTTGGACTCCTGGGCTCCATTACTATTCAGATTTACCCCACTGAGTTGGTGAATAATATAATGCTCTACGCTATTGAGTTCGGTGAATGACATGAAAAAACTTTCGTTCAAATTAATGAAATTAGAAAAAGAATATTCAAAAAATATTTAAGCATTCTAAGAGGTCACTGGTATAGGAGTAGAAATGAGATTCTCAACAGGTGTATAAATATCAACTTCTGTTTGGGGTGTTTCAATACTAACAATTAGTGAATATCTAACGTCTTGATCATATTTCTCCAAACTTTTTCTACTTCTATACCAACCCGATTTTGGGTAAACTGCTAGGATATTTCTTAAAGACAATGAAGCTCCATCAGTTTTCAAAAAGTCTTTCTTTATTGATCCTTTACTTCTTACTCGTTCCTTTATCGTCCAATCTTCATCCCTCATGTCTGGAGTCTCAGAGTCATCTTCCATTTCGGCTGCTGCAGAAACTCTCCTCCGAAATTCTGCAGGACTCTCATTGGCTTTAATAAGTTTGAAATCTAAGGAATGTGAATGATAAGAGAAGTTTTTAGCATATTCTCTTGCTCCTGGATTTGGTTCTATAAAATAAGATAGTGTTACTTTAATAGTTACTTCCTGATCAAAAAGTTGATCCTGCAAAACTGCGGTTGGCCAAGGAATTTCATATAAATGAAACTCATTATACTTTACGAAACTACCAACTAATTTATATGGCTTAATTTGGGATTGGGAAATCAAGGTAAGTGCATTCCCAGCACTGTATATTGCTTTATTTAAATTGGGAACTCCGTACCCGACTGACCGTAGAAGGGCCCGTCTTTCGCCCTCAATATTGATGTTTTTCCCAGTTAGCATTTGTGGGGTCCAGTCCGCAGAATGTACCATCAATCCTCTTATGGTTTCTGACCAAAAATTTGGATAGGCACTTTGTATCTCCGCCGCCATTTTTGAAGCAAAGGCTACTGCAGAGCTTGTACCGCCAAAAGGCCTAAATAATCTAGTCGAAAAATTTTTATCTATTGATAGTGGATCTAATTCGTTATGAGAAGAGAGGAAGTGTCCATCTGTTACCATGTTGCCTCCTTCCAAAACCAAATCTGGCTTATTTGGCCATTGAGTTTCCCACAATCTTGAGGTAGAATTCCTTGGAGACATTTCTCCTAGTCCTACGATTGGTCTATATGTACTTGGTACCGACAGTCGGTCTTTAGCAGTAAATGCTCCAATAGTTAAAACATTGTATGCTTGACCAGGATCATGGATACTTTCAATGAAATTTTGACTTGGGTATTCACCGTGATGATTTAAAATTACATTCCCACCGCTGACCAGGATTAATTGAGATTCGGCTCCATCAAAAGCATTTCCATAAGCAATGCGATCCAAAGTACTTGAAGCGGAACTAGGTCTACCTGATTTAATTACTCCGTCATTAGTAACTGAAAGGCAAAAAACCCTTTTTACACCTCCATTTGATATCGAAACTGTGGCAACTCCATCAAGATAAATTACTCCATGTAATTCTTTGTCAGTGGCAACACTTGGTTGAACAATTTTAAATGATTCTATTCCGTGAAGTATCCTTATAGGAGCGGGGCTAGCCAAAGCATCTGTTAAATCTCCGAATAGGACCATGGCAGCCATTCCAGTTCCATGTCCTCCGTCGTTTCCGGAATCGTCTATGCCCCAATCTGAATTCCAAGAATGCAGATTTGTTTCATCGATTATGGGTTCTAATAAGGGATGTCTGTGGTTCAATCCTGAATCAAACAAGCAAACAAATACATTTTCACGAGCCTCGTTAGACTTAATTATCTCTGTTCTCGAAATTAAATCTTGCAACCAATTCTGTTCGTCCTCATAGGAGATATCATCCGATGTGATGAAATCATTGATTTCCTGCGGTCTTCTTAATTCAGCTAAAGAATTTAAGAGGTAAACCGATGATGATAACTGTTCAGATGTTCCCTTGACCATCCGAATTACATGTTCAGGAAATTGTAATTCCTTTGAGCTATACCTGAGACTGGCAGCTTCTAATTGTTGATTAACTTTATCTCTATCGAAAGAGGATCTTCTAAACCATACTTCCCACCAAACATCTTCGTTTTCTTCTGGAAATGAATGAGAATCTATATCAGTCCAAAAAGCTTCTAAAGTGGCCAATCTAACTTCTTCTAAGTTTGCAATTAGAGATTGAGCTTGAGGATTACCTGTATCAACACCTCTATATTGAGTATTTCTAGTTAAGAAATCTTCAACTCTTTTCAGGAAATGTGAAACTCCGCGCTTTGATAGCATAACCAAAACTTTAAACCGCTTTTCTTCTTGATCTTGATTCTCCTGGGTTTCTTTCGAAACTTTAAGAATTTGATACTGTCCATTAGCATCTGAGTGGAGTTGTTCAAATTTTAGGTCAAATCCCCAAGCAGTATAAAATTCCACATAAATGACATCTTCTCTCACCAATCCTTCAGGGATTTCCTGCTCTTGATTTAGTTCAAACTGATCTCGAATAGCTTCGATTTGCCTTTGTATCCTATTTCCATGAATTGCTCTATTACGTGGGGCAATTGAAAATGGAGGTGCAACTCTTCGTGGATAAGTGTAGTCTTGCCCAGTGGCATACCTTTCAATCCCGATTAAATGTTTTTTGGGTTCTTGAGCCATCGATTACTTCCTTTTGGAAAGGGCATCGATCAGAACTTGTGGGCTAAGTTTGTTTTTGCCACCTAAAATCATGGCTTTAATGGTTTCTTCACAAGCACGAACAATGTCTGAAAAATTAAGTCCTAAAAATTGTTTTGAAATATATTTTTGATCTAATGGGCTTTCAAACTCAAAAGATTGAAGCTGCTTCTTGATCATTGCAATCATTTCCTTTGATGATGGTAATGGAAATTCAATTACTTCATCAAATCTTCTGAAAAGTGCTTTATCTAGCATTTCAGGTAGATTAGTAGCACAAATTATTATACTGTTACTTTGATCTTTTTCAATATTTATCAAAAAAGAATTGAGCACTCGTTTGATTTCGCCGACATCTTGCCCTGTGTTCCGGTGACTACCAATTGAGTCAAACTCATCAAAAAGATAAACACCTCTATGGTTAACCATAGTATCAAATATAACTCGAAGTTTTGCAATGGATTCTCCCATAAATTTGGAAACCAAACCATCCAACCGGACAATAAATACAGGAATACCTAGCTCTCCAGCTAAAGCCTGTGCAGTCATGGTCTTTCCACAGCCCGGAGGCCCTTTTAGAAGTAATTTCCGCTTTGGTTGAAGGTTATACTGCCGAAGGAGTTGCCATTTCTTTTGCTCTTCGATCAAATTTTCAAGAGAAGATTTTGTTGAATTATCCAAGACCATGTCTCTAAGCTTAATGACAGGCTGGAATACATCCAATAATTCCTTTAAATCTCGCTGGCTTGGAAGTATGGGGATTGTTTTACTTCTATCTAAAAATGACTGGCTTCTTTTAATCCTTGCTTTGTCAATTAAGGACTTTAATTCTTGAGCCAAATTGGTATGACCTTTTTGAGCTTCAGCCGCAGCAATCTGCAAGGCGGATGAAATGAATCGCTCATCATCCCCCTCTCCAAAATGCTTTATTAAACTTTTTACCTGCTCAGAAGCTCCCATATCACAAAAATAAACGTTTTACTTAATTCTCATTACCATTCAAAAAACAAACCACTTTTAATTACTACTTAATGATCCGCCAATAAATGAGGTTACTTCTTCAAAAACTTTTTCTCCCCATATGGGCTTTTTAATGATATACTTATAAGGAGTTACACCATCAAAGGACTTGTATAATGAAGGAAATTCAATTTCCAAATTGTCATCACCTACTTCATAAGAGGCCATATTTATAACAACTTGATCCAACTTATCACCAATTTCATTAGTCAATCTAAGTCCAGATTTAAACTCTTCTATGGTAACCTCTTCATGAGACTTATGGTATTCAAAAACACATAAATAGTAATTTGATTTTATTTCCTGCGCTTTTTCCGCTTGACGTGGGTGCATCTTTACAGAATTAGCTCCCTTGATAGATTTTAATTCTAGATGGTATTTCCCCACAACAAAATCTTGATCACCATCTACGTGGCCTACCATATCGGTTCCAAATTCCTCTACTAATAAAGTGTACATTAAACCCTCAAAATATTTCCCTATTTTTTTATTTCTCTCAAACCTCTCGGCTTCATCTTTCTGAGCACTCAAAAGTTTTTCTCCAGCAGCAAGCTTTTCATCCAATTCTTCGTCATGCAAAATTTCGTGTTGACGCTCCAGAGACATTTTCCCAGATCTATCTAGAGCTAAGTTTGCAGTCAGAAATTGGCTCTTTTTAGGATCAATAATAGATTGTAGAATTTTTCTCCTATAGCTATCCTTAACGAACTTTTCCTCAGGATCATGTATAGTCGACCATTCCCAAAAATCGCTCAATTTTGTCTCAATTTGGTCCCGAAGAACTTTTCTCATTTGATTTCCAGATTCCATTTCCTTTATAATTTCAGAGTGAAGTTTTAAAGATTCATCAACCCCTTTAATGACTTCATCAATGACAGATTCTTCCTTAAGCTCAGGAACTAGTTCAATTTTGATCGAAATTTCATTATGAATTAAAGAATCTCGTAAATCATCTAAATGAGGGAAAAAAGCTTGACGGATATCTAATAACTGATCATTAATTGTATTGGATATTTGTCCAATGTCTTTTTTCAATCCGCTAAAAACCTTAAATTGATACGAACGAGACGGGATAAATGGAAATAAAAGTCCATTTTTTGAATGAGAATAATAAGAACCTCTATTGTCCGGATCTGTAATTCTCACATAGTCACATAGATTATTAATCAAAACTAATGCTTGATTAATTAAATTTTCTTCTGGCTCAGGAGTAGTTTCAGAACGTAGCGAAAGAGCAAAATCTTTAAGTTTTCTATGGTTTGAAACTTTCTCAATAATGGCCTTTAAATCAAGTGTCACAATGGAACTATCCTCCCATAGGATCGACTGCCAATCAGAAAGTTCCTCGATTACTGGGATTTTACCTTTTAATAATTTGGAAACATCGTAAATAAAACCTTCTTTTTTTTCTAATTTCTCCAATAACCTGTTTGAGAAAAAATAAATTTGAGTTGTATTACTTTCATCTATAATGCTTATTCGTTTTAAAGGAGAGCTATAAGTCTTGATTAAAGGTGCTTTAAGAATATAGCTTCGTATACTAGTAATTGTGTCCTTATACCAATCCTTATTTATCCAAGAACTTTCCCCAAAATCAAATTTGTTTGGTGTTAATACTAAATGGTTTATTTGCCCAGTATACAATTCTAAAGTTTCGGTTAGCATTTGACTGTAAAGCTCAACAGCTTTGACAATTATAAGATCATTTATTTCCGAGCTTTTGTTATTCTTTATACCATTTCGTTCTGTATTTGGTTTAAACTGCTTCGAGTTGATAATTACAGGAAATTGAAAGTCCTCACTACCGATTAAAGGGTAGGAACAAAATAGGCTTGGCATGGATTTACCAAATTCATTTTGATATAGCAAATTTTGATTAATAATTTCAAATCCTTCAGCAGTTTCCTTCAAAGGTTTTAATAGACTCACCGAGACCTTAATATCACCTAATTGAAATTCTTCCTCTTTGGTTAAAGTATGTAATTCAATTACTTCATTAACCAAAGTTTTATGAACAATCATTGATCCATACTTTGAATAATTACTATTCAAATAGGTAAATTTAGTAGCTTCTTCACTTATAGTTATTTTACTTAATTTCGGGTTGCAGGAAAAAACAAATTGAACAGTATGTTTAAATTCTTTAAACCCTTCTTTTACCTTATCTAATCCATCACTTGTCAAATAATAGGTAAATCTAGCTGAAGGCTTTCCTTCTATATTGTTTTCCTTTAAGTTGTCATAATCTTTTAATGCTTTTATTATCTTTAATGTTCTTATTTGAATTGATTCGTCATCCTCATACTTAAACTCTTCTCTATCTAATACTACGGTTCTGTATGAGAGACCTTCTCCTTCATCCTTACATATTCCTTCAACTTTAATTTTGTTAGCTAAACAATGAGTAGCTAAAAATCCAGTTCCAAATTTCCCTGTACTTTCATCAGTAGGAGTTTTGCCAGTTTGTGCTAATATGAAGTTTTTGAAATCATGATCTTTGTTCCAGTCTTTAGGAGGATTAAAGTATCCGCCATTATGTTCAAACTTTAAATACGATTGTCCTTCCTCTTCAAACAAAGAAATATCGATTGTTAATCCGGTATCCTCGGTACAGTCTACTGCATTTTGAAGTAATTCATAAAGCCATCTTCTATTATAATGATCTTGAGAAGTAGCATTTTCAAAACTTTTAAAAATTTTATCTTGGGCATAATTTGCTAGTTGACCATGCACTCTTGTATCCTCTTGTGTTAACTTCAAGGCTTCAAATATTTCTTTGACTTTTTCTAGTTTGATTTCCATTTTACTTTTATAATTTTCTGAAAAAATATTTATCAATTAAAAGACTTTGGTTTTAAGATTTTAAAATTAAAATCATCTCATATGCTATTTCTTTAGCCTCCTCCTGATTTTCATTCCATAGGTTGATCTGTTTCTGTAGGATAGGCCAAGTTCCAGTTTCTGCCTTGATCAGATAAATCAATTCGGACTGGATACTTTGATAATATTGTCGTGTTTCTGTTTTAGAAAAATCAGCGAAAAGCATAAATTCAAAAATATACAGATCCAGTTCCTTTGTTTCTAATTCTCTATCCTTCATGTATGCTTTTGCAAGTGAAGCTGCTAAACCTTTTGTAATACGAGGAAACATTGACTCAGAAGCATAGCCCACATATGAAAATTCTTTTTCTGATTTAATTACAAAAATCTTAGGCTGTCCTGACTCTAGACCTGAACTATGGTTTTCTTCTTTCGAACTTGAAATGTTAATCAGGTATCGATCTTCTTCTTTTAGGAACGGTTCTAGGTCAAGCGTTTTAATTATATCGTATTGCCCTTCATCCTTAACAATAGACATTGCATATCGGCTAACCCAAAAATCACTCATTTTCCTTTTTCTTATCTCTATTTGTTATTCATTATCGTTCCTAGTCTGAAAGTCCATTGTAAATAGCATCTACCTGATTTGGAAGAGTAATCCTCCAAATTACTTTATGTCATAAGTTACTTTCTCTTTCATCAAGGGATTGAAATCAAAACCGTTTCCACCGGATTTTACATCTTTCAGATACAGGCCATTTCTATCTGTCGAAATCTCCAAATCAACGGCATTTTTATCTTCTCGGATTCTAAAAGTGCTATCGAGATTGCTCACAAAGCCTTATGGCAATACTATCCAAATGGCATGGTCCGATGCGTCCAATATAAGATGTACTTCCTGCTCAAACTTGGAAACTGCAATATTAAACCACCACACGGCTTTGGCCTTATTGAAACTTGCATAGCTCGTATTGAGGGAATTCAAATTCCCATTAAACTGAGTATTTATACGATCAATAAGCTGTTGCTTTTTCATAGGGCATTTTTTCTAACATTCACCTCCATTATTTATCAATTTTCAATGAGATAATTGGCAGTCCTTGCGTCATGCTTAGCCAAAGTTTATTCATATACTTATTTTCCTCATATCCCCATTCTGCTTCATTAGCGAAAAGATCTTTGGTAGCAGGTGGAGAAATGATAAGGCTCTCTAAATAATTCTTCACAAATAATTCTCTTTCGGCTTTTTTTGAAACGAGTTTAACTTTCAATTCATCTGGATTTAAAAAGAGATCATTTATAAGGTTGACCAAACGCATCAACTGCCGCTTTACCATACCTCCAGTTCCTCCCAAGTAACTATCAGATTCTTTATGTGTGGTTATGTTTCGTAGGCCTCTCAAGAAGTGAATAGTTTCTTTTAACTGTATCAGAGGTTCACCTTTGCAAACTTCATTGATGAGCTGGTTGAAGTTTTTGTCTCGCGGTCTCGAGTCTTGTGTTTTTAAAGAAATACTCAGTTCTTTTGCTTTCAGTTTAATGGCCATTTCTAAAAGCCGAAGTCCCTTACTCAAGGCTTCATCCATCAATGGCCAATGATAATAGGCATATACTTGCTGGTATTCTATAATCTTGAAATCCCCAATAATATCTTTTGGAACAGCCTTATCAAACACACCTTGTATCACATTCTTTTGAATATGTTCCTCCATAGAATTAGTCGAAAAAATAGCCCAACGATCATCTATTTTTAGGTACTCACTGTATTTTCCCGCTTCCATTAAAAAATCTGATTGATTAAACTTTTTTGTAGGGATTTGGAACTGTCTATTTTACTTTTACAATTCTCTAAACCAAGATTATTAAGCATATCTATAATACTATCCTGGATAGACTTTTCAGGAATAGGTATTCTTACATTTAAGAGTGCTTTGCTTGTTAAATTTTTTTGAACTGCCCCACTAGCAAGACCACTTGTAATAGTTTTTCCATATTCAGAGTTGAAAAATATTCTAATGTAATCAGAGTTTATGTCTTCTTTCATTCGGAATCGAATAATGAAAGCTGCTGGAAGAACAGGTATTTCAAACCCCTTAAAAACTCCAGTTAATCCGCATGTGCCACTTCTTGAAATAAGGATGTCATTTACTTTTAAATAATGCTCTCTGAATTTCCCTTTCGGTAAAGTAGCTCGAGGCATAGTTTCAAGGTTTATATTTCCTTCTAAGTCCATATCTGTAGTCCGCAAACAGGCAATACTTCCGTTTTCATCATATTGCTTCGAACTAAACCGAGGACCAAACATGCTTTCCGAGCATATTTCCGAAAATTTCTTTAATTCAAATTTATTATATGAAAGCGAATTAAGGAAAGGGGTTTTTGAAGACCAATTCAAATTAAATAGATCCTTAAGAATCCCTCTTTTGGTTAGATTTAGTCTGTGTTTTATTGAATCTGTATTCTCAATCACCTCATCCAAAGCCCAAAGCAATTCAGCCAGTTCCGCTTGCTGGTCTTTTGGGGGAAGGAAGAATTCTTGCTTTGCAATTACTTTCCAATTAATAGTTGGAGATAAAGAACCTACTGAAATTTCAATCGCACGTTTCCAAAACACTTCGGACATCATAAAAAATGGTAAGAAATCCGGATTTACATTTTCAGGTTTTGGTCTTAAAACCATTGAGTGAGCTGAAGCAACAGCATCAAAATCCGCGATTGCTACTCTTTTCAAATATGAATTTCTCTTGGCAAAAATTAGATCCCCTTTGTAAATTTTTAATTTATCACCAATCAAAGAAGCCGTCTCTCCAAATCTTCTGATTTTTAGCGAACCTGAATCTAAATGTTCCAATCCTATGTAATGATCAAGACCGGAATCTTTTGGGGTCACCTTTTCTACGATATTTTCAACAAGATCTGAGAATTTCCATTTCACCCAATTAGATCTGTCAATCTTATTTTCTAAGGCTTCAGTTATATTAATTTCTTTTATTCCACTCATAGGATATCAAATAACTGAGTCATAGATTTTTTTAATTCATTACTTGAGCTAATCCATTGATTGTACGCAACTGAAGGTTCTAAAATCGAGTCATCATCAGCTAATTCGACATATAGAGGGACATTTAAGCTACCTTCTTTTTCGCTTATTTCTTTTCTGCCTGCTACATAAGAGAATCCTTCTTTTGTTTCGAAATTCAAGTACATGCTATGAATTTTTGCAATGTGCTCTGGCATTAAATAACTGATTGTCTTTTCTTTCTTCAGCTCTTCTCTTGCATCAATAAACAGAACTTTATCTTTTCGATCTTCAGGTTTATTATTGTTAGTAATCAAAAGACATGATTCCATGATGGAGTTGTAAAACAAGTTTTTACCAAGGGCAATTACACATTCTACCAAATCTTCCTCAATCATTTTCTTACGCATTTCACGTTCAGAGTCTCGAAACAAAACTCCATAAGGCCAAAGAACACAAGAGCGACCATTAGTTGAGTCTAAGCTTTTTTGTATATGCTGCTGAAAAGCATAGTCGGCACAGCCTTGAGGTGGTACGCCCCAGAGATTTCTTCCGTAAGGATCATTGGCAAATCCCTTTTGATCCCAAGTTTTGATAGAGTAGGGTGGATTGGCAAGGATCACATTGAACTTCTTCAGTTCATCATGATGTAGAAATGCAGGATTGGCAAGCGTATCTCCCCGCACGATACTGAACTCCTCAATGCCATGCATAAACATGTTCATCCGTGCGATGGCCGAAGTGATCAGATTAATCTCCTGTCCATAGAGTTTCAGCGTTCGATACTCTTTACCTTCTTCTTTCAGGTGCAAAGCACAGTTGAGCAGTAAGCCTCCGGAACCACAGGTAGGATCGTAAACCGATTCTCCAGGTTGTGGATCCATAATCATGGTCATGAGTTTGACTACCGTTCGATTGGTATAAAACTCCGCAGCCGTATGGCCACTATCGTCAGCAAATTCCTTGATCAGGTATTCGTAGGCATTCCCCAGTTTATCATCAGGAATATTACTAAGACTCAGTTTATGCTGCGAGTAATGCTCGATTAGATTCGTTAGTGTCTCATCACTGAGTCTATCTTTGTTCGTCCAGCTGGCATCGCCAAAAATCCCATAGAGCGTATCTGGATTGGCTTTTTCTATCTGGCGCATGGCATCTTGCAAAGCCATGCCCACATTGGTAGTGGTTTCTCGCACATCATTCCAATGCGCTCCTTCCGGAACGATAAAGTGATGATGCTCCGCAAACGCAGCATATTCCATGTCGCCATCACTTTCAGCCAAGGCACTTTCAAACTCCTCATCGTACACATCACAGATGCGCTTGAAGAAGAGCAGAGGGAAAATATATTGTTTGTAATCTCCGGCATCGATGGTTCCTCGCAATTGCGTGGCTGCTCCCCAGAGATATTTTTCGAGTTGTTGTTGGGTCATTTTGTTTTGCTTTGCTCAATAAAGTCCCACACAAATGTTGAATCTAAGTGGCATTCCAATCTAATTTGAGTTATTGACTGTTCAATCATTTCTATTGTATCAGATAAATAATCAGTTGTTTCCTTACCTACTGTAACCTTAGGATTTCCATCAAAAACATCCCAAAATCTATTATTATCATCAACTATTTTTCTGAAACGTATTAGTATTAATGAATTTCTTTCCAGCAAAGATTTTGGAAATAGATAGGAATGTTCGGAATGAAATTTATTGAAGTCTTCGAAGTATTTGTTAGAAAATTTCTTGAATATAATTTCCAATAATTCCTGATCTTTTGGGTAATATGGTTCTCCATCCTCCTGATCATATATTGGGTCATATGAATTTATCTTATTAAGTATATCAATGATGGCTTTAAGAGCCATCAGGCGGTTATCTAATAATTTTTCCTGAATTGAATGGATAGCCGAAAACACGATTGGTTGAAAAGATTTTTGGAGATGTTCTGTTTCGGTTATTAGTTTTTTCAGTTCTGCATTATTCTTTTTAGCGTTAATCTTATTTAATATGTATGCTGTGATGACAGCTACAATTATTGGGAAAATTACACTTGAAATGATGTTGTTATCATACCAAACATTATTTAAATGATCATTTTCTTCCTTAAGTAGTGTTATTAGGGCGTTTGAATCCTTATAAGAATCATTCATTTCCACCACTGTAGTGTCGCTAAAAAAAATCATAGGAATTTATTCAAAATAGATTTAAACTTTTCTTCGGCTTGTTGACTTGCCTGCCAAGCTTTTTTCAAATCAGCTAAAGCTTCTTCCATCGAAGGAAGATTGTCTTCAATAATTTTCTCCACATAGAGTGGGATATTTATGTTGAAATCGTTTTCTGCGATTTCCTCCAGGCTGCTCACTTTGACGAAGTTTTCTACATCGGAATATTCACCATACCAGTAAAAAAGTTGCTGCACATTTTGAGGCTCTAAGAAGTTCTGTGCTCTTCCCACACGTACTTGCTCTGATCCATCAATAAAGAGCACCTTACCCTTTCTTTCTTCGGATTTGATTTGCTTGAAAACCAGAACACATGCCGCTAGCTGAGTTCCATAAAAGATATTCGAACCCAATCCTATGACAGCTTCCAGTAGATCTAATTTTAGCAAAGCTTCCCGGATTCTACCTTCAGCACCCTTTCTAAACAATGCACCATGTGGAAGTACGACAGTCATTCGACCTGTGCTATTCATGGATTTAATCATATGCTGCACCCAGGCCATATCGCCGTTTCCTTGAGGGGGCACCCCAGCAATGTTTCTCCCGTAAGGGTCATTTGCCCAATTCTCTGCTCCCCATTCCTTTAAAGAAAAAGGAGGGTTTGCAATGACACAATCAAAGGTTTTTAAACCATCAGCTTCAAAGAATGCTGGATTGCGAAGGGTATCGCCTCGGTAAATCTGAAAGTCCTCAATGCCATGCAAGAACATATTCATTCTGGCAATGGAGCTGGAGGTTAGGTTTTTTTCCTGACCAAAGAGTTTTAGTGTTCTGTAATCCTCCTTATTGTGTTTCAAATGATCCACGCATTCTAAAAGCATTCCTCCTGTACCACAAGCAGGATCATAGATAGTTTCACCTTCATGAGGATCTAGTATCAATCCCAGTAGATGTACCACCGATCGAGGCGTATAGAATTCTCCTGCTTTCTTATTTGTGAGATCTGCAAAGTGCTTGATCAGGTATTCATATGAATTCCCTAAAAGATCCGAATCTACATTGCTATTACATAGATCGTATTGTGAGAAATGCTCAATTAAATCAATTAGCAAGCGATCAGATAGCTTGTTTTTATTACTCCACTGGGCATCACCAAAAATACCGTACAGGAATTCTTGATTTGCCTGCTCAATTCCACGAAGGGCTTTTTCGATAGCGAGGCCCACATTGATTGTCTTCTCTCTTACATCTTTCCAGTGACAACCTTCTGGAATTAAGAATCGGTGGAATTCAGGCAGGTTTGCATATTCTGAATCACCTTCAGATTCTTGAAGCGCAATCCTAAATTCCTCATCGTAGACATCCGATATTCTCTTGAAAAATAGCAGAGGGAAGATGTAAACTTTGAAGTCGGAAGCGTCAACAGGTCCCTTTAAAATCCATGCAGCTCTAGATAGGTATTGTTCCAGCTGTGAAAGGGTTAGTTTTTCTTTAATCATTTGATTTTGTTAGTACTTAGACTTTGGTTCTCAAGGCAAAATCACTATGACTGTACATCTCGAGTAAAAAACTGATAACAAGATGCATTTTTTTTGACTAAAAAAGCAATTCAGATAGAGTGGAAATGCTGCCCAAACAAAAAATACTTACCACTTCAGAACAGCAGAAATTATAATTGCAGCGTGGTATTATTTGTTCAAAATACTGAAAGAAGTGAGAGTTAATTAATTTCCGTTATTCACTTCAAATCCTGACAAACATAGTCCAAAAGCTTACAAGGATCTTCATCGATAGCTTTAGCTATTATATAGAGTTCAGCAGCACTAAGTTTTGCTTTTTGATCTAACGTAAGTACACCAATCCTTTGAGGTGTTAATCCTGTTTTTCTGGCGACATCTGATTTATTAATCGATTTCCTACTGAAAATTTCTCCAAGTCTAGTCATTAAATTTATTCTTTACTTAAAAGTAATATTTCTTTAAAAATAACAAGAAAAACATGATAAAATGTTTTTGAATATCAAGAATAACGTGATATATTTACAGAAATACATGTTAAATGCTTGAGAGAAACAAAGGGGATACTCAGGATTTAGAAAAGTCAGTCCTGATTCCAAAAGATGAGGCGAGCCATTTCAAAGAGTCCATTTTAAGGGTTTTAGAAAAGTTAGAGCTTGAGAATTGCAATAAGGTACAGCAAACTGATATCAAGAATATCTACAAGCTGTTGGAGTATTTTTCATTTAAAGAATAAGTCATGAACACCGCACATTTTTCTTCAGTATCTAAGAAAATCCTATTTGTAGGAAGAGAAGAATCAAGTCTACAGCTCATGAACTTAAAAGAATTAATTAGAGCATTATCTGGCATCACCGCGGTAGATCGCCTGTATCCTCTAAAGCCCAAGAATC
>TARA_R110002012_G_scaffold76663_6_pt1 | contig 66155 bp, 55 predicted proteins | sample TARA_R110002012 | Tara Oceans TARA_R110002012 (sample SAMEA4396515) | marine metagenome | biome: Westerlies Biome; feature: [DCM] deep chlorophyll maximum layer (ENVO:01000326); material: water (ENVO:00002006), including particulate matter (ENVO:01000060) such as... | depth 40 m
TGCCCGGCCGCGGCCGGTCGCGGGATAGTTCACGTCGAGAATGTCGAGCGCGCTCTTGCGCTTGATCGCTTCGGGATCACGGGCGGCGGGGAAGAACCGTTCGGCTTCCCTGGCAAGAATGAGGTCGGAGACCAGCTCGGTGTGCTCGAAACCGGTTTCCGGATCGAGCAGCTTGTCGGCATCGAGATACATGGCAATGCCTGCGAAAAACAGGTTCGAGGACCGCTTGATCGCCTCGCACATGCCGGCCCGGGGAATGCGGGCGTCGCCGCAGCCGCTCTCCACACCGGTTTCGAGAATGTGGCTTATGCCGCTGCGCACGCCGGCGGAGGATGCCGAGTTGCCCATGCAGAAGACGATCCTGTCCCTGGCCCCAAGGATCGGCAAGGCATTCATCTTTTTCGGATCACGCACTTCATAGTCGGGCTTGCAGCGGCCGTTGAAGGAGGGCCGCGTCGCGGCGATGCCGAACAGATCGGCGATCTGCAACGGCGTCGCGGTACCAAGCAGCACGCTCTCCAGCGCCTTGTCGTCGGTGTCGAGAACATGCTGGCTTGCCGCAAGCGCCGTGATCAGCTTGAAGGCGGAGCCCGGCGTGCCGCGCAGATCGTAATTGCGCCAGGCATAGGCCGCCAGCGGGCTCTTGGAGGAGGCCGTCAGCTCCAGCGTTTCGATGTCCCATGACGACATGCCGGTGCGCGGCTGCGGCAGACTGGCAATGGCCAGCACATTGCCGGCATTCTCGCCGTCGGCATCAAGAATGACCAGATCGGCGCGCCGTTCGCAGCGTTCCTCTCCCTTCGGGCAGGTGTAGTTCTGCTCAAGCGCCGCAAGCGCCTTTTCCTGGTAATCGGGAATCAGGGTCAGCGACGGGTTTTCGCCCTCCCCGGTCCGGGTCAGCGCGGCAGCAACAGAACCGGAATCGCCCGTGCCCAGACCCAGCAATCCGCCCAGCCCGAGCTGGAAAGCCTTCTGGGTCAGCGCACCTTGCTGATCCAGAACCGGCAGACCGGCGAGTTCCAGCCCGGTCAACGGCTCGGATTGGCGCTCCACACGCTGGTTGCCGGGCACATTCCAGCTCAGCTCGCAGCCGGTGTCAGGTCCACCCGTCGCTGAATTGCCGACGGCAAAACCCGACAACTCGCAGGCAACGCGAATGCGCCCGAAGCCGAGCGAGACCTTCTCGCCGGCAACGTCCGGCGCACCATTCTCGCGGTTGGCGAGGTAGCGCCGGAGGCCGCGGTCAATCCGGATGGAAGGTTCGATGAGCAGTTCGAGATCAACCACCCGTCCCTTCGGTTCGGACAGGAATATCCGGCTTCCCATCGGCCGCCCGCGCGGGTTTTCCCCCTCGCACGAGACGTGATGGCCGATCGAGCGGGTGTCATCGGCGCACAGGATTGCCAGCGAGGCCAGTTGCCTGAGACCAGCGGCTTCGGCGACATCCTCAGGCCCGGTTGTCGGGTCGATATTCAACGGCGCTCCATTGATCGAGATCGACCGCACCGCGCCGATGGTGCGGATGCTGACCGGCATGTCGCCGAAGGTCATGGTGGTTCTAAACCGGTACTCGCCCGCCTCGCCGGTTTGCGTGTCGATCACCGGGGTGATGACTTTCCAGTCGCCGAAGAAACTCTCGGTCTCGCTGGCCAGGAAGGCATAGTCGAACTGCGAAATCGTGGCCGTGGTGATTGATTGCACGGCCCTGCCGTCAGCGGCGATGGTCGCGTCCCACTTGTTGGGCAGGCAGCGCGCTGGCACGAACAGCCTGGCCGTGCTCACACCGTCGGCGCAGGCCACGCCCTGATCGGATTTCAGCGCATTGTCGGCCTCGCGGTTGTCCGAAACAGCAACGATGCGGTAGCTCTGGTTGAAATTGGCGACCTGCTGGCGGATGCGTTCGCCCTGCGCCGATTCACACAGTTCACGGACATATTTGCGGCCCGCTTCGCCGGCGGGGCCGGAGACCAGGGTGACCGTCTCGGGCGAACGCATGGCGAGCGTGTTGCAGGGCGCGTGCCCGAGCGCCACCGACACGCCATCGCGAACCGGCCAGATCGCACCGCCTTCGACCAGAAAATCAAATGTGGTGGCGTCGAAGGCGAGAGCACTGGGGATCTCGACGCGGTCCATCCAGATCCGGTTGACGCGGAAGGTGTCGACAAAAAAATGAGCCCCGAGATAGAGAATGCCAGCAAGCAGGGACAGCACAACAATCTTGAAATGGCCGGCGCTGAGCAATCTGGCTTTCATGACTCTCAGCCTCCCTCGTAAGGGGTGAGCACAAGGGGTCCGACGACTTTTCGCGGCTCGCCGGGTTCGAACCTGGCGATCGGCATGCCGGAGCATTTTTCGGCATAGGCCTCACCCAGCGACAGCACGGTGTCGCCAAAGGAAATACGGCCGCACTGATCGAGCCAGTCGAGATGGTAGCCGCTGAAGGACTGGAACGTGTCCGAGAAGATCACCTTCTCCGGAATTTCGGGCAACTCGAGATAGCCGAACGGCTCGCCATCGGCGCGTCCGACCTCGATCATGTTGTTTTCGATCATCCGGCATTTCAGCCCGACGCTGCCCGGGGTCTTGAACGGCGCACTGGTCTGGCCCCATTCATAGACATATTGCTCTTCGTTCTCGCAGTCCCAGACCAGCGAGACACGTGCGACCTGCAGCGCGTAGGCGGTCAGGATGTTGTCCCGGTCGAGATCGATCCAGACACGGTCCACGTCGCGATGGGAGAAATCGCGCAAATCGAACAGCAGCGAGCTGATCGCGGCGTTGCAGCCGGTGGTGGGTTTCCAGTGCAGCCGCGACTTGCGCGAATCGACACAGATCTCGAGCCTGCCGGGAATCTGGGCGGTGCCGACAAAATCGATCTTCCAGGCGACGTCGCAGGCCTCGTCGGTGCGCGCAACTTGTGTGGGCACAGGCTCGTTGCCGTGACTGCGGCAGAACGAAAGACTGGCGTCGACGCCGCCGCCGCGCGGTTCTTCATTGACCGGCGTCAACACCGCTTCCTTGTTGATGAACATGAAGGGGGACTGCACATCCTCGTCGGAGCCGAGGTCGATCTGGGCGTGCAGCAGGCCTTCGCCGATGCCGATCACCAGGCCACCCTGCCCCTTGTACAGGCCCGCCGGCCGGCCATCGAGCAGTTGCGGCTGATTGTACTCTTCACGCCTTGCCGGATCGGGGTAATAGCGGATCCAGCCGATCGGCCGCTCGCCGCGCCGTGGCACGAAGACGCCCTGGCCGAGATACATATTGAGCTGGTTGGCCGGCAGCGACGGGTTGACCATGCAGTCGACCCGGACCCCGATCGTCGGATCGAAATAGCCTTTCAGGGTCGACGCCAGGCTTTCCGAGATTCGCTCCTCAAGCCCCATGTCGGAGGCGGTATCGCAGACCCCGCTGGGGCCCGAGACAAAGGTCAGGTGCTGAAACGCCACCTCGACCACCTCGCTGCCATTGGCGGTGCCGATCACCAGCTTGTCGGTGATATTGTAAAGGACTTCATCCACCGAGCCGCGCGCGACCTGGAACAGCCGCGTCCTCTTGCCCGGATCTGGATTGCCGCCGACCACCCAGGGATATTCCCGCGCCGCTTTGGAGCCCTTGTTGAACAGCCAGCCCAGCAATCCACGCTTGGGGATGCCGAAGACATTGCGGCGCCAGAACGCCTGGTTGTCCCGCAAATCCAGCTTGACCGGAATCATGATGACCGGGCGGTCGGACTCATCGCTGAAGCGAACTGGATTACCAAGTGTCATGAATGTATCCGCGCCCTACCATGACCGATCCAGAATCAGAATTCTGGGGCTCTTGCGCCCGTTCGGCCCGTTCCATCCCGGGCGTTCACAATCGATCACCAGCTCCTCTCCCCCCTTAGGATTGGCAAAGCGGGAACTCGCTGCAAAAGCCGCTGTGCGGATGCGGGAAATGTCCCTGAGTTTTTCACTGTCATCGGTGGTGAAGACACAGTTCTTGACGCTTTCCACCGACAAGGGCCGTGGCGCGATGATCTGAACCTCCCGGCGCTTGAACAGATCAAGCACGGCATAGGCGGCCAGCCCGTAGGCATCGGTCTCTGCGCGATCGGGAAAATAGGCCTCCAGCCGCCGCCAGAAGCACAACAGCTTGTCCATGTCGCCATTGGCAAGTGCGGGAACCGGATCGATGCGTTCGGCGGCCAGTCCCTCGATCAGCTCTATGTTGCGGCGGTGCGCGCGGCTGACTTCATCCGCGCTGTCGCTTGAGGCAAAGTGCGGCGGCTCGACCGAAGCCAGGGCATGGTGCGCGGCCAGGAGCACCGGCTCCGCGGGCGCATCGGGGCCGGCGGGCGAATGCGCAACGCCGGCTGCGGCCTTGTCGTTGCGCAACCGCTCCTGCCAGTCTTCAGGCAGGCGGCCATTGGCAGTCCAGCCGGTGATATTGGCGATTTCATTGCGCAGCTTGCCGTTTTCCCGCCTGACAGCTGCCAGCTGGGCCTCGTTGGTGCGAAGCCGCCGGAACAGCCAGACCCCGGCAATCACAAAGGCGGCAAGCAGCACCAGGAAGATGATCTGTGCAAATGCGGATGTGAACTCGATACCCATCACCTCCCAGTGCCCCTCTAGGTTCCCGCCAGCCGACTTCGGGGTTGGCGGACGATGATATCGCCGACCGTGAACTCGACATCCGAATTCCTGCGTTTCCAGGAAATCTCGACATGCTGATCCTGGCCTCCGGCCAGCCCGCCGGGTTTGACCTGGGACTGGTCGACCACCACCTTCTGACCGAAGGTGCCGAACAGGCGCACGATCTCGTCGCGGGTGATGTCGTTGTCACTGCCGACATCATCCAGCCCGGGCAGAACCCGGCTCAGCCAGCGGTTGGGCAGGAAGCGGACGCTCTTGTTGCCTTCCGAGCGCGAACGGGTGTCGAGATACTCGATCTCGGAGACCACGCCGCGGCCATCGTCGTGCAGCACCAGCGCATAGGAATGATCGGCGCCGTCGGTGACTTCCAGGCCCGAAGTCGCCAGCCGTGCCGCGCCATAGACCGTTGCATTCTTCATGTCATCGGGGCTGAAGGGCCGCATCGGCGCCGCATCGCGCGGCTGACCAAGCAGCTGCGCCGTGCGGCCGATGCCGGAGAAGATCGAAGGCCAGAGGCTGGCGCGGCCGGTGACAACCCATTGCGGATCGCCCAGGTTCAGGCGCCGGGCTTCCCGGATCAGCATTGCCGGCACGGCATAGCCAAGGGTGCGCGCAACGGTCTGCGGGTTGCCGCGGACCGGGTTGGTGATCTCGGCGGTCGCATCCAGCAAATCCGGCGAAATCTCGATCCAGACCGACTGACCGCCGGACGAGGTGGTCTGGACGCGCAACTGCACCTTGTCATTCGAGCCGGGGATCGGAGTGTCGCGTTCGCTCAGGGGCTGCCCGGGCGAGGCGCTGCGAACAATGTCATTGAGCTCGACGGCGAAGCAGCTGCCCTCTCCCTCTTCAGCCCAGCGATACTCGTTGTCCGCTCCGGCATAGCGCATCAGCGTTTCCGACAGCGCCCGCTTGGCCTCCTGGATGCGCGGCAGCAGCGCGGTCTTGAGCGCCTCGTCCCGCAGGAAGCGATGATCGAGTTCAAGATCCTCGAACACCGGTTCGGTCGAGGAGAACAGCTCACGCAGGTTCTGGATCAGAACGGCAAGCAGGGCTTCATCGAGATTGGCGCCGCCGATGGTGGCTCCGAAATGGGCAAACACCTTCCAGCTTTCGATGCTGTCGTGCCGCATTTTGACTTCGATCAGGCTGGCGTCGACGGTGCTGGCGCCGATATCGATGCAGGCGAAAACCTCGGTCTCACCACGCCTGCCCTGCGACCGGGAAATGCCGAAATAGGCCGCGGCAAGCGCTTCCGGGATCAATTTGGGCTCGCGCGCCGCGCGGGTGTCCTGGGTTCCGGTGAGGCCCTGCGCGAAGGACCTGGCCGCATTCTTGTAGAGTTCGCGCTTGTGATGGGCGATGCCGCTGGGGTGGGTCACAACCACCTGGACATCATTGTCGGCACATTCGAGCCACTGGTCGAAACGCTCGTCGCCGAACTCGCTGACAATCGGGCCATCGAGCTGGTCATGCGCGTAAAACAGCGCGTTGGGGACCATGTAGGAGCCGAGCTCGTGAAAGGCGTCCCGGGTCAGGGCCGCAAGATTGATCTCGCGCGTGGACTGAAGGCCATTGCCGGTGCGCTCGATGACGGATTGCTTGATGCGGTATTTGAACCCCGGCTCGGAATTCATCAGCATGCGCTTGAGATCCGGGATGACAAGCGTCTGAAGTTCGAGATAGGCGGACGCTTCCCCGTCGGTGACGAAGTCCCGGTCAACCGGGATCGACACATCATAGGTGCGGCCGAACCGCGTCATCCGCTTTTCCGCAGCCTGCAGCTTGGTGCCGACATAGGACAGGTTGCCATAGGACAGCGGCGCCTTGCGCGAGCGCACATGCTTGGCCGGATTGAGCCCGATCGTCGACGGGATCAGCACGTTCTGCCAGCGCTTCTTGTTCGGGTCATATTCCGGATGGGCGCCAGCCAGGCTGTAGGCGTAAGAGCCCAGGGGGATCAGCTGCCGCGCCAGATTTCGCTCGACCCGGCCGAACCAGGCCGCAATCGCCGAGGCGCCGTAATCGAGGCAGATCAGATATTTGGGATCACGCTGGCGCAGCACGATATCGACCGCCACCATGCCGTATTTGTGCTCGAACAAATCGTCTTCGGCCACCAGCGACATGCCGGCCCGGACCTTCAGACGGCGGGCTTCGAAGCGGATGAACAGCTGGTAACGGTCGGTGTCGCCGGTCTCGTCGAGGGTGGTGTTGTGAAACGGAATCCGAATCTTGCCGCCGCCGACATGATCGACCTCGATGTCCTGCACCAGCTTGAAATCCTCGCGGCTGGCCAGCGTTGTCTTCTCGCCCTCGGGCAGGATGTGCGCATGGGCCACGACATTCCAGCTGTCGTCCAGGCAGACAACGTCGAACTCGATGGTATCGCCAAGCTCGAACTGAACCCCGCCTCCGGAAATCGGGACCGAAAACTCCAGCGGGAAACGCTCCGCAAAGGGCGTTTCACTGCGGATCATATTCGGAACGGCTGAGGCGTCCCGGTATTTCAGAGCCAGTATTTCCCCCTGCCTGAGCTGCAGGTCGAAGTCATAGGCGCCCGTAAGCGGCGCCTGGGCCTCGTCACTGAAAATGCAGCTCCAGTCGAATTGCATCTGCAGGGTGTCGGCGCTGTCGGCAGCTTCGAAGATCTCGTTGATGGAGACGATGCAGGGGATCGAAACCTCGTCGCCGGCGCGCAGCTCGCAGGCCATCCCCGCGGTGGAGCGGACAGCGGCGGCGCCTTGCATGAAGTTGGCCGATACTTCCCTGATTTCACCATCAACGCGGCTGCTCAACCGGCCCGAGACAATCAGGTTGGTCGGCGCGCCGCCATATTCGAGCCGGGTAACGGGTTGCCTGATGTTGATCGTGAACAGGTCGACATCGGTGTGTTCCTGCTTTTCGACGCGACTGAGTTCGGGGATCGACGCCTGCCGGGTCTGGACCACCGGCGGCTGCCATTTCAGCGTTTGCAGGCGCGGTCCGGCAAGCTCGACCTTGAGGTTTTGCGACTGGCCGTCGGCCCGCTTGGTTTGCAGCGTGATCGACAGCGTAAACTGCTCGCGGGAAGCATATTCGATCTCGTCCTCGGTCGGCTCGCGCGAGCACTCCAGAGCCAGATCGATATTCTTCGATTTTCCCAATTCATATTGAAGTATAGACTCGCCGCTGTCCAAATTGCGGAGTGTGGCGCTCAACCACGGCGCCTCTTCAATGTAACCGGCGACGGATATCTTAAGCGTTTCATCGGCGGCCAGAGTTGAGCTGGACAACGTAACTACGCGAGAGAATTCACCAAGATCACAGATCACGGAACAATTCTCTATTCGGAGATGCGTTTTCTTTGGGTTACTTAGATCCCAATCCAACATTAAAGACCCAACGCTAGTACTTACCCCATACGAACCCGAACGATATAGTTTATAAATCCTTAGCGCAACAGCTGGAGGCGCGTTGAATAGCGGTAAAGTAAATGATTAAAATGCAATATAATTAGCTGAAATTATTATGAAAGCCACTTCAAGGGGATGGGCTCCCTGCCAATCCTGCGGTCAAGGCTGTCCGACGCTCCGCGGGCCTGGTTTTCAGGTGGGTCGGAGGGCTGATTTTCCTCGCTGCTGATGATCGCAATTCGCAGCGCGTGAAGGTCGGGAGCCTCTATCGCACTGCCGCGGTGACCGGGAAAATAACTCACAGCGCCCGGCGTCAGCCGAGGCTCGAGACCCAGGTTCAAGACGAACTGGTCCGCATCGCCATCCCTGAGCGGAAACTTTCTCGGCAAGGAGGAGATGACGTCCAGATCGGCGGCAATCAGGGCGGCCGGTCTTTGCCTTTCTTCCTCGGCGACCATGCTCGACACGGTCCAGCCGACCCGCCGGGTGATCGCCTGGAAGGCGGAGCCCAGCTGGATCTGGCGATGCTGGCTGAGATTGTCGAACCAGCTGACATCCCGCGGTTGAAACGACTGCAGATCAACCGACTTCACAGGCGGCGAAGCGGGCTGATCGAAGACGAAGGGGTCAGCCGACAATCCCTGCTCGCACCAGGAAAACAGCCCGGGCGGGATTTCGTGCCAATACTGGATGCCCGGCAACAGCAGCGTGCGCGAGAGCAGGAACTGGCGCCCGCTTTCGCCCTCTCCGGCCTCGGCGCGGTAGCGCATGCGCATGATGGCCAGCCCCTCGTCGACCGCCTTGACGATCAGGGCGCCGCGGCCGGCAAATTCCGGATCGATCATGCTCGAGGTGAGATTGGTGTTGCCGAGGAAATTGGCCGGGATGTAGCGCAGCGGATTGTCGATGCCCGGGGTGACCGAATTGACGCCATAAAGGGCGCTTTCGTGCAAGGGACCGCCTGGCGTGCGCACCGGCTTGCCGTAGCACACCTCTTCGAACCTCAATGTTCTCGCCTGTCCGGGAACCGTATCCACAAGATCCTCCCATAGCAGATCATCGCGATGACTGCACTTGGGGTTTGGTGCAGCCAACGTTAGGGAAAGACTGTATCGACATGCAGGCGGAAATCAACGGCGGGGCCTGTTCCGCCACTGCATAAGCTTGCCGGATGACGCCTGTTTGCCACAATATGCAAACAAAACCGATGATCCGACACGGCATCGGGCCGGCCTATACATAGGGAGGCCTAATAGCTCAGCTGTGAAATCTGACGCAGCTCATCCGATGTTGCCGTTGGAAAGCCGAAGAATTCGAGATAGGCCGGGATTTGTTCGAACAGCATGTCCGCACCGATCTGGGTCACGCAGCCGCGCTCACGGGCAGCGGCGAGAAACGGTGTTTCAGCCTGCTTCATCACCACCTCGCCGACAAAGGCTGCCGGATCAATCCGGCTGACATCCACCGGCATCGGGTCGCCGGGGTTCATGCCCAGCGGCGTGGCGTTGACAACCACATCCCATCCGGCGGGATCGTTGGAGCCGGTTCGGATGCTGATGCCGGGGCAATGACGGCGCAATCTCTCGCCAAGCTGCTCGGCAGCGCTTTCGCGGCTGTCATAAAGCCCGATCTCGGCAACCCCCGCCTGGGCCAGCGCAGCGGCGATACCAGAGCCGACGCCGCCGGAACCGATGACCAGCGCCCGGCTGCCGGCCACATCCCGGCCCTTGCGCCTCATGCCGCGGACGAAACCTTCCCCATCAAACATGTCGCCGACAAGCCGGCCATCGGCGTCGCGCCTGACCGCGTTGCAGGAGCCGGCGATCAGCACCGCCGGGCTGGCTTCGTCCAGCAGGCTCACGGTCGTGACCTTGTGCGGCATGGTGACCAGCGCGCCGGCCACGTTGCGCAGCCGGAACAGCAGCGGCAGGAATGCCGGATAATCCTCGATCTCGCAGCCCATCGGCACCACCCGGGCATCGATGCCCCGGGATTCAAACCAGGGATTGTAGATCAACGGCGCGCGGAAGGATTCGGTGGGAACGCCCAGATGGGCGATCAGACGTGTTGTCCCTGATATCATGTCATTGCTGCCAATTTGCCGCTGCCTCGATTGCCTCTGCCGGAGATTGACGTCGCCGGGTCAAAGCGCCACCGCCTGGCCCGAAAGGGCTGATCGCTGCACCGCATCGATGACCTGCAGCGTCTTCAGCCCTTCCGACGCCGGCACCAGCGGCGCCTCCTCGCCGCGGATGACGCGGGCGAACTGCTCGATCTGGCGCACCAGCGGGTCTTCGCGGCCGACAGGGTAGCGGGTTGCCGAAATCGGCTCCCACCAGCTTCGCTTCGCCGGGTTGCTCCACACTTTCGCATTGGGCAGCTCCATCGAGCCATGGGTGCCGCCGATGAAGTAGCAGGACTGGCCGGTCGGCGGGTAGGCCGGGTTTTCCGATGCCGTGAGCTCCCAGCTCCAGGGCGCGACGATGGTGTCGGACAGGCTGAATGTGCCGAGCACGCCATTGTCGAAGCGGAACACGAGTGCCGCGGTCTCCTCGACCGGATTGCCGCGCACCGCATTGGAGCTCAGCGCCTGCACCGAGACGATCTCGCCGATCAGGTGGCGCAACAGGTCGATGTCGTGAATGAGGTTGAGAAAGATTGGGCCGCCACCCGGCTGGCGCCGCCAGTCGGTCTCGAAATAGTCGTCCGGCTTCATCAACCAGAACATGCCGTGGACGGCGACCAGCGTCCCCAGCAGACCATCCTCGATCTGCGCCTTGGCCTGGGCGATCAGCGGATTGTGGCGGCGGTGATGGCCGACAAGCAGCGGCACGCCGGCACGCTGTCCGGCCAGGACCAGATCCTGCCCGGCGGCGAGATCGGTCGCCAATGGTTTTTCGATCAGCGCCGGCACACCGGCGGCGACGCATTCGAGCGCGTTTTCGACATGGAGCTGGTTGGGGGTGGCCAGAATCACCCCATCCGGCTTGCCGCTTTCAAACAGTGCCGCCAGCGACGCATGCCAGTCTGCCCCGATCTCATCCGCATGGGCGCGTCCGGCCTGCGACGGATCGATGATCGAATGCAGCTCCACGCCCGGCGTTGCGGCGATGGCCTCGGCGTGGCGCTTGCCGATCAGCCCGGCCCCGGCGATTGCAATCCTGACCGGGTTTTTCATTGCGCAGCTGGAATTGAGGCCGCAGCCCGACTGGCGCCGCAGCGCTGCGGCCGCTGCGCGAGGCAATCTTCACCTTCGAGTTGCCGGCACGAAGAACCAAGCTGCTTTTGCGGGAGACAGAAAGAAATGGCTGGACTCCGATCAGGTTTCGATTGCTCCTGAGAGCGAATTGCCTATATTATTTCTTATGTCCTACATATTCTCATGCAGTCAAGATGAACACCAGGAGGTGACAGCGTGATTGAAGCGGCACGTCACGACACGATAGGTGACAGCGCCTACCGCCATATCAGGGATGACATCATTTTCGGCCAGTTGCGCCCGAGCGAGAAGCTGCGCCTGGAACCCCTGCGCAAGCGCTACAATGTCAGCGTCACCACGCTGCGCGAGATCCTCAACCGGCTGACCTCGGACGGCCTTGTCGTCGCGGAAGGGCAGAAGGGCTTCGAGGTTGCCAGCGTCTCCGATGCCGATCTCTGGGAAGTGGCTGAACTGCGGCTGCTGGTCGAGGGCCACGCGGTGGCGCGGTCGTTTGCCAATGGCGACCTGGACTGGGAATCGCAGGTGGTGGCGGCACATCACAAGCTGCACCGGTTCGAGGACAGGATGATTTCCGGCGACATGACGGCGCGGGAAGACTGGAAGCGGGCGGACTGGGGGTTTCATCGCGCGCTGATTACCGGATGCGGCTCCAAGACGCTGATGGACCTGCACGGCCAGCTGTTCGACAAGTATCTGCGCTACCAGATCCTGACACTGGCCTTCCGGGGAGAGCCCGGCGCGCGCGAACACGCGGCGCTGCTCGAGGCCGCCTTTGCGCGAGATACGGGCAAGGCCAAGGAGATCCTCAGCACGCATATTCTGGGCGGAGTCGAGTTCATCATCAATGCCCGAAAGGAGGCCGCCGCCCAGATATAAAATCTGGGATTTCAGCAAATATCCTACGAAATGCAGAATGTATGTTGAAAACGCCTGTCCTTTGTGACAGGTTTTGCAAAATCCGACAGGGCCGGAAGCCACCGGATTGTCATTGGGAGGAGAAATACCATGAATAGCATTACCCGCCGCACGCTGCTCGCCTGCGCTGTCTCGGTCGGCATCGCCGGCTTCGCGCCCGCAAGCCTTGCAGACGACAAGATCACGCTGCGCATGTCGACACCGGCATCGGAAACCGATCAGCGCTCGGTCGCGCTCGCTGAAGTGTTTGCGCCGCAAGTGGCCGATTTCGCCACCTACGAGCCGCATTACAACGGCTCGCTGATCGCGCAGGGCAGCGAACTGGAATCCATCGCATCGGGCGACCTGGAAATGTCGATCGCATCGGCTCAGGAACTGGCAACGTTCTTCCCCGAGTTCTCGATTTTCGCAACCGGCTACGTTCACCAGAACGCCGCCCACCAGGTTGCCGTCTTCAACGATCCGCTGATGGATCCGTTCAAGCAGAAGGTCGAAGACGAGCTTGGCGTCAAGCTGCTGGCCGTGATGTATCTGGGCCGCCGCAACGTCAATCTGCGCCAGAGCAAGGATGAGCTGACGGTGATGAAGCCGGAAGATCTGGCAGGCGTCAATCTGCGCATGCCCGGCTCTGATGCATGGCAGTTCCTCGGCAAGGCGCTGGGCGCCAACCCGACACCGATGTCGTTTACCGAAATCTACACAGCGCTTTCAACCGGTTCGGTTGACGGTCAGGACAACCCGCTACCGACAGTGGTCGACGCCAAGTTCTACGAAGTCACCAAGCAGGTCGTGCTGACCTCGCATCTGGTCGACCTCAACTACGTGGCCTTTTCCAAGGCGGTCTGGGACGAGCTGACACCTGAGCAGCAGGCAACCGTGCAGAAGGCTGCCGAAGACGCCGCAGAATCCGGTCGTCAGGCACAGCTGAAGAAGGAAGAGGACCTGGTGTCGTTCCTGCGCGAGCAGGGCATGGACATCTATGAGCCGGACCTCAACGCCTTCCGCACTCATGTCCAGGCGCAGTATGTCGGCTCGGAATTTGCCGCCAGCTGGCCCGAAGGCGTGCTCGACAAGATCAACGCGCTCGGCAACTGATCCGGGTTGTTTCCCTGAAGCTGCGGTGGACCTGACATGAAAACATTCGTGAAATGGTTTCTCCGCGGCACCGAATTTGTGGCGGCCATGATGATGGCCGCCATGTTTCTGACCTTCGTCCTGCAGATCGGCATCCGCTATTCGGCCAAACTCGAATGGCTGGGCGAGACCTTTCCGTTCCTGGAACCCAGCCAGTATGGCTGGACGCTGGAATTCTGCCTGGCGCTGTGGGTCTGGATTGTGTTCTGGGGCGCGGCCTTTGTCGTACGCGAACGCGACCACGTCACCTTCGACATCATCTATGGCCATGTCAGCCCCAAAGCCCGTCGCTGGTTCGCCATTATCGGCGGCACTGCCGTCTGCGTCGGATTGTTGTGGTCGATCGAACCGACCTGGTCGAAATTTCACATTCTGCGCCTGAAGAAAACCGCAACGCTCAGCCATCTGCTCGGCGACTGGGTGCGGATGCGCGACATCTATTCGGTCTACATGCTGTTTCTGATTGCCGTCGCGGCGCGCTACGGCTGGCGGGCCATCAGCGCGTTCCGGCATGGCGCCGACATCGATCAGCCCGGCCATGACGGAGCCGCAAAACCATGACTCTCGAATTCGCGCTCTGCCTGATCAGCCTGTTCTTTCTCGCTGGCATCGGCCTGCCTGTCGCCTATGCGATCCTGATCTCGGCCTTTGTCTATCTCGGCGTCAATGGCCAGGGTGTCGGCATTGCCGGCAAGGTGCTGATGGACGGGCTCTACCAGAGCTTCATCCTGCTGGCCGTGCCCTTGTTCATCGTCGCCGCCAACATCATGAATGCCGGCACTATTTCCGAGCGGCTGCTGCAGTTCTGCGTCGCCGCCGTGGGCCGCTTCCGCGGTGGCCTGGGCCACGTCAACATCGTCGCCTCGCTGATCTTTTCGGGCATGTCCGGCTCGGCCGTGGCAGACGCCGCCGGCATCGGCAAGATCATCATCGGCATGATGACCAAAAGCGGCCATTACACCCGCGGCTACGCAGCGGCCATCACCGCGGCTTCGGCCACCATCGGCCCGATCATTCCACCCTCGATCCCGATGGTGCTTTACGCGCTGGTCTCCAACACCTCGATCGGGTTCCTGTTTCTGGGCGGCATCGTGCCGGGCCTGTTCATGGGCGCTGTGCTGATGGGGATGAACACCCTCATTTCGACGCGGCGGAATTTCGCCATCGAGGAGCCGGTGCCGCTCAGGGATCTGCCGCGCCATACCGCCAATGCCTTCCCCGCATTGCTGATGCCGGCGATCCTGCTCTACGGCATCTATGGCGGTGTCACCACGCCAACAGAAGCTGCCGCGGTGGCGGCGGCCTATGCGCTGCTGCTCGCAAGCCTGTTCTACCGGGCGCTTTCCTTCCGCGCGCTCTATAACATTCTGGTCGACAGCGCCCGCTCCTCGGCCGCCGTCGGGCTGGTGATCGGCGGCGCGCTGATCCTCAATTATGTGGTCGCCTCGGAGAACATCCCCAACATCGTCGCCCAGGCGCTGGTCGGGCTTGATGTCTCGCCGCTGGTTTTCCTGGTCGGCGTCAATGTGCTGTTCCTGCTTCTGGGCTGCGTGCTCGATGCAACGACGATCATCCTGGTCATCATCCCGCTGTTCCTGCCGACCTGCAGGGAACTGGGGATCGACCTCGTGCATTTCGGCGTCGTCGCCGTGGTCAACTGCATGATCGGCCTGATCACGCCGCCCTACGGCATCCTGCTGTTTGTCATCAACGCAGTGACGCAGATCCCGCTGCGCGAGATCATCGGCGAAATCTGGGCCTTCCTCGGCGTGCTCATCCTGGCGCTCGCCTGCCTGATCCTGTTCCCCGGCATTGTGCTGTGGCTGCCACGCATGTTCGGCTATCCGGGATGAAAACCGCCATCGCCACAGTCTCGATTGCCGGCGACCTGCGCGAAAAACTCGCGGCCATCGCCGCCGCGGGCTTTGACGGCGTCGAGATCTTCGAGAACGACTTCCTTGCCTATGACGGCAGTCCCCGCGATGTCGGCCAGATGGTGCGCGACTACGGGCTCGAGATCTCGCTGTTCCAGCCGTTCCGGGATTTCGAGGGCATGCCCGAGCCGCAGCGGAGCAAGGTGTTTGACCGCGCGGAACGCAAGTTCGACCTGATGGGCGAGCTTGGTGCCGACCTGGTGCTGATCTGCTCGAATGTCTCACCCGCCTCGCTGGGCGGCATCGACCGGGCAGCACGGGATTTCCACGACCTCGGCGAGCGTGCTGCCAAACGCTGCATCCGCGTCGGCTACGAGGCGCTGGCATGGGGCCGGCATGTCAATGATCACCGCGATGCCTGGGAGATCGTGCGGCGGGCGGACCATGCCAATGTCGGCATCATTCTCGACTCCTTCCACACGCTGGCGCGCAAGATCGATCCGGAATCGATCCGCTCGATTCCCGGCGACAAGATCTTCTTCGTGCAGCTCGCAGATGCGCCGCAGATCGACATGGACCTGCTCTACTGGAGCCGGCATTTCCGCAACATGCCCGGCGAAGGCGATCTCGATGTCTATGGCTTCATGCGCGCGGTCGCGGCCACCGGCTATGAGGGCACCCTCTCGCTGGAAATCTTCAACGACCAGTTCCGCGGCGGCTCGCCAAAATTCATCTCCGTCGACGGGCACCGGTCGCTGGTCTACCTGATGGACCGGGTGCGCCGAGCCGAGCCGGACATCAGGCTCACCTCTCCCGAGATGCCCGACCGGATTGCCGTCAGCGGTGTCGAATTCGTCGAATTTGCCGCCGACGAGGAAGAAGCCAGGGAGCTCGGCACATTGTTGCACACGCTCGGATTCGAGCGCGCGCGGCGGCATGTGTCGAAGGATGTCGACCTGTGGCGGCAGGGTGAAATCAACATCGTCATCAACACCGAGCGCGAAGGCTTCGCCCATGCCTCGCATGTGGTTCACGGCATGAATGTCTGCGACATCGGGCTCAGGGTCGAGAACGCCGAGGCGACGGTGGAACGGGCCAAGGCAATGGATGCCGAACCCTTCGACCAGCCGGTCGGGCCCGGCGAGCTGGAGATCCCCGCGATCCGGGGCCTTGGCGGCGGGTTGATCCATTTCATCGACGAGCAGAGCGATCTGGCCAAGCTCTGGGACATCGAGTTCCAGCCGGTGACTGACAAGAGCACTGACAGGGAGACGTCAGCCGGCGTCGGACTGACGCGGATCGACCATGTTGCGCAGACGATGAATTACGAGGAGATGCTGACCTCGCTTCTGTTCTACACCTCGATCTTCGAGACCGAGAAAACCCCGATGGTCGACGTGGTCGACCCGGCAGGGCTGGTGCGCAGCCAGGTGATCGAAAATGCGGATGGCTCTCTCAGGATCACGCTTAATGGCGCGGAGAACCGCCGCACACTGGCCGGTCATTTCATCGCCGAGCGGTTCGGGTCCGCGGTGCAGCACCTGGCCTTCGAAACAAGCGATATCTTCGCCACCGCCGAAGCGCTTGCGGCCAACGGGTTTCAACCGCTTGAAATCTCTGGCAACTATTACGACGACCTGGAAGCCCGGTTCGATCTCGATAGCGCCTTCATCGAGCAGCTGAGACAGGCACACGCGCTGTATGACCGCGACGAGCAGGGCGAGTATTTCCAGCTCTACTCTCCCGGATTCGGAGAAGGCTTCTTCTTCGAGATCGTCGAGCGGCGCGGCGGTTATCGCGGCTATGGCGCGCCCAATGCCCAGTTCCGCATCGCCGCGCAAAAAAGACACATGCGGCCCAAGGGCATGCCAAAATACTAAGACTTGCTAAAGGCTGACCGCGCGCCCGGCTTACTGGCCTGTGTGCTGCCTGATCCGGGCAATGGCCCTGGCAATCACGTCCTGGGCATCGGCTTCCGTTGCGGCTTCGCTGTAGACCCGCAGTTCCGGCGCATTGCCCGAGGGGCGCAGATGGACGATGTCGCCATTTTGCAGCGTTATCCGGAGGCCATCGGTCAGATCGGTTGCTGCGACGGCCCCCATCGGCTTGAAGAATGCTGCCCGCGCCGCGGCATCATTCGACAGCTCCGCTACCAGGGCCTGGCTGGTTGCTGTGGGGAAATTCTCGATCCGGTCACTGGCGGCGACCGGCAGGCCGAGACCGGCGACATGGGCGGACAGGGATTGCCCGGCGATCCGCGCGGCGGCAAAGGCGCAAAGGATCGGCAAGACGCTGTCGCGCGTCGGCAGCGCGGCAAGTACGGCTGCCCCTGCCTTGATCGCATTGCCGGTCAGCACGCCGCCATTGGCCTCGAAACCGATCACCCGCTGCCGGCCCTCGGCCAGCGCCTGGCTCATGCCGGCAATGACGAAGGGCGAACCCACCCTGGTGCGGCTGACCTCGGCCTGGCACCCGCGCTCAATGCCCGAATTCGAGGTCACCGGAGTGACGACGGCATCGGCGCCCAGATAGCGCGCAACGATGAGGCCCAGCGCATCGCCTCTGAGCACCTGCCCGGTTTCGTCGACGACCAGCGGCCTGTCGCCGTCGCCATCGGCCGAGACCAGCCCGTCAAGTTTTTCGGAGCGGACCCAGCCGGCAGCCAGGCGCCTGGTCTCGTCGGAGACCGCCTCGGTATCGACCGGAATGAAGACATCGGATTTTCCGAGCCGCACCACCTCCACCTCGGCGGCCTCGAGAATGGCGGCCAGGCACTCGCTCGCTGCCGAGCTGTGCTCATAAAGGCCAATGCGCAACCTGCGCAGCAAACCGTCGGGCGCAAAGCCGTAATAACGCTTGATGAAGGCTGCATTGGCGTCCAGCGACTGGTCCCGCATCAGCTGCGGCGCCGGCTGCTGAGCCGCGTGGCACTCAGGCGCAAGGCTTGAAATCGCGGCCTCGTCCGTCTTGTCGATCTCGCCGTCAGGACGGTAGAACTTGACGCCGTTGCGATCGTCGGGAATGTGCGATCCGGTGATCATCAGCGCCGCTGCGCCCTGGCCCATGGCATGCAGCGCCAGCGCCGGGGTTGGCAGCACGCCGCAATCCACCGGCTCCAACCCTTCACCGAAAACAGCCGCGGCGCATTGGGCGGCGATGAGCGGACTTGAGGCGCGCATGTCACGGCCGATGAACACCGGCGCCCCGGCAGGCGCCATCGCGGCTGTCTTGAGATGGCGGGCAAAGGCCCTTGCATGGGCCGCCGCCGTGCCGTCGGTCAGATCGCCGACAAGGCCGCGAAGCCCGCTGGTTCCGAATTTGGCAGCCATGCTCACCTCTCTCCCGTGGTTGAATGCACTACACCGGCCGTTAAACATGCCCCGGCACCGGGCAGCGCTTGCCGCCGGTTCTCATTACGGCAGCAGCATTTCCTCATGCCTGAGATACTCCACCAGCGCGCAAAACACATGGTAGAACGTGCTCGTCGGCATATCTTTGGAGATCACCCGTCCATTCGGATCAATCTGATCGTACCAGCCGCCCGGCGCCGGTGTCGTCAGATAGCGGTTGAAGATGACATCGAGCATGCGGATGAACAGCGTCTCGTCTCCCGGCAGCCCTTCCGCGCGCGCCAGCAGCCCGGCTTTCAGCGCTTCGGTCTGGCACCAGAGCCGCGCCGTGCCGATCATCTCCGAGCCGTCCGGAGCCATTGAATCACACACCGCATCGGTGCCGCGGGCGTGGCCGAAGGCGTGGCTGGTGGCGTAGAGCTTACGGCAATATTCCTTCAGTTCAGGCTGATCGGCAAAGCGCGCCTGACGCAAGAGCAGCCAGACCCATTCGTAATGGTGACCGGGTTCGACCCGGGACGGCTTGTCCTGGCGCACCGACCAGTCGCGCTCGAAATGCTCGGTGACGCTCCAGCTCTCGGGATTGAAGAATACCGAAGTAAACAGATCCACCGCCGTCTGGGCGCGATCGAGGAAGGCGCGTTCACCGGTCACCTCGTACCAGGCCTGCATCGCCTCGAGGTAATGCATGTGCGGATTGGCGCGGCGGTAATCGAGCCTGAGGCTGGATTCGTAAAATCCGCCATTGGCGCGATCGACCAGGTGATCGTCCATATAGGCGATGGTGCGTTCGGCCCAGACCCGGGCTTCGGGCCATTTGGTCGCCTTCCACAGCCAGGCCAGCGCCAGCAGCACGAAACACTGGTCATAGGTGTCGCGCTGCGGATCCTTCACCGATCCGTCGGGGTTCCAGAGATGGATCCAGCCGCCATCGGGGTGCCAGCCGGTCTCCGTCAGCGTGGTGAAGCAATGGGTAAGCACCTCGCGTGCATCCCCTTCCCAGCCCAGCAGTTCGGCATTGGCAAAGCAGTAGATCTGCCGCGCCAGCACCCGGAGCCGCTTGTAACCGAGATCGGCCGGGCTGCCATCATGGTTGAGAGCCTCGTAGACACCGCCATGCTGACGGTCGACGCCGGCGCCGGCCCAGAGCGGCAGAGCGGTCTCGAACAGCCATTTGCGGATCACCCGCGGCGAGGGCACCGGACGGCCCGAATGCGCCACCGCCAGGGGCGGCCATTCGCCGGTCTTCTTGACCTGGCCGGCAATGTCCTTGACCAGGTGCGACTTGTCGCGATGAACAATCAGCAGCGCATCGGGCTGTGAGACCACGATGATGTTGTCGAGGCCGGCGACGGCGAGAAGCCTGTCCTCGGAGCGCAAATAGCTGTTGTTGACGTCGATGGTCAGCACATCGCCGAAGCGGGCATTGCCGTGAGCGTCCAGCGGCGAGCCGTCATGCAGCTGGTTCCACGAGCCGAGATCGTTCCAGTCGAAACTGGCGGCGACCACACCGATGCTGGGCGCATTTTCCATCACCGCATAGTCGATCGAGATCTTCGGACTGGCGGCAAAGGCCTCCTCGTTCAGGCGGTAGCACTTGCCTTCGACCTCGGCGCGCTCGACCGCAAGCCTGGCCTGGGCCCAGACCTCGGGCTGCTGGCGGGCAAGTTCCGCCCCCATCTCGCCCGCGCGGAACATGAAGATACCGGCATTCCAGAAAAACCGGCCCGAGCGCAAAAAGGTCTCGGCGGTCTCGAGATCGGGCTTTTCGCGAAACCGCGACACGTCATAGACCGGCCCGTCACCGTCACCGCGCTCGATGTAGCCATACTGGGTTTCGGGCCGTGTCGGCGCAATGCCGATGGTCATGATGCCGCCGCGTGTCGACAGCGCGTGGGCGCCGGTCCGGATCACGTCAAAGAAGGCCGCGACATCGGAAATCTGGTGGTCGGAGGGCAGCACCAGCACCATCCTGTCGGGATCGGTCTCGGCCAGATCGGCGATGGCGGCCGCGATCGCTGCCGCCGTGTCACGGATCAACGGCTCGAGCAGATAGCGCTCGACCTCGACGCTGCTGGTTTCGCCCTGCTCGGTCAGCAGCGATTCGAAGGCGATGCCGCCGACAACCCGGGTCGGCAGGTAACGCAGGCCCTCGCCCTTGTGGTCGACGCGCTCGAGCGTGTTGGTCAGCAGGGTCTTGTCGTTGACCAGCTTGTGAAACTGCTTCGGCTTGGAATCCCGGGACATCGGCCAGAGCCTGGATCCTGCACCGCCGCACAGGATGACAGGCGTGATGGTATGGCTAGAGACCATGGCATGCTCCGATTTGCGCGGCTTGCGGGTCGTGTTGCGCCGGCGCAGTTTTACTGGACCGGCGCATTAAAGCCGGAAAAGGTGAAAAATCCTCTCACACGATGGATCGCATGCGCGGAAATCAGCAAATATAGCGTTTTCAGTCCGTATCAGCTCGGTTAGAGGGTTTCAGGGTGTTCGGCCTTGATCGGGCGCGACATCAGCGTGGTGCGGGCCTCGTCGGCCGACATCCTGCCCGAGAGAACCAGCCCGGCGGTCTGCATCACCGGGCAGGAGATCGCGTACCTGGCCGCGATCTCGTTGGCGATCGAAACCGTGTGAACGCCTTCCGCCAGTTTCAGACCGGACACATCCTGGCCGCGGCCGACGGCGATGCCATAGGAGAAATTGCGCGACAGCTCCGAGGAACAGGTCAGCACCAGGTCGCCAAGGCCGGACAGGCCCATCAGGGTTTCGGGGCGGGCGCCCATGGCCACACCCAGCCGCACCAGCTCGGCGTAGCCCCTGGTGATCAGCGCCGCCTCGGCACTGGCGCCCATGCCGCCGCCACGGCAGATGCCGACCGCAATCGCCATCACGTTCTTGAGCGAGCCGCCGATCTGGGCGCCGACCGTGTCATCAGAGGCATAAAGCCGGATGGCGTCACCGGAAAGATCCTCCGCCAGGGCTTGCGCCATCTCCTGTTCGGGAAGTGCCAGTGTCAGCGCCGTCGGCAGCCCGCGCACCACGTCGGCGGCAAAGCTCGGGCCCGAGAGCACCCCGACCACGTGATCGGGCAGCTTTTCGCCGATCACCTCGCCCTGGGTCTGGCCGGTCCTGTTGTCGATGCCCTTGGCGCAGGCGATCAGGCAGGCGCTTTCCGGCAGGTGGGCTGCGGCCTGGCTCGCGACCTCACCGGTGGACTGCGCCGGGGCGACGAACAGAACGATTTCGGCATTTTCCAGCGCCGCTTTCATGTCAGACGTGGCGGCGAGGCTTTCGGGCAGCCGGGCATCGCCGAGATAGGCCTGATTGCTGTGCTTGAGGGAAATTTCCTCGCAGGTGGCGGCGTTGCGGCCCCACAGGCGCACATCATGGCCCTGGCGGACGAAAGCGGCTGCGAGCGCGGTCCCCCAGGCGCCGGTGCCGAGTATGCAGATTCGCGCCATGGGTCGAGGTCCTTCGCGTCAGGATTGGGCGTCCGGATCAGGCTGGTGCAGATCCGGTCCATCACTTAGTCAGCCCCGACCATGCTGGCAAGCAAGCTGCGCGGGAGAAGCGGCCGTCATGAGGCGTGGCGGACCATACATCGGTGTCAGGCGTTGGCCGCCTGCTTGCTGCTCTGCCGGGGTTCCAGCGCCATGGCGGTGCGGCGCCAGAAATCCGACATCAGGGCCGGATCGCGCATCGCCTCCATCTCCCGCCAGTGCGGGAACGAGGCCTCGAACATGCGCGCCGACATGCGCTGGTCCTTGTAGGGGTTGAGCGCACCGCCGGCCGCAATCACGATCTCGTCGAGAGCGTCCAGCATCTTCAAAGTCCGTTCGCCGGAATTGGCAAAGTCGAGTGTCAGGGTGAAACCGGGACGCGGAAACGACATCAGCCCCGGCGACGGAACCTCGCCGAAGCGTTTGAGCACTGTCAGGAAAGAGGCCGCCCCGTGTTTCTGGGCGCATTCGATCAGAGCCACGGTGGTCTCACGCGCTGTCCCGGACGGGTAGACGCTCTGGTGCTGGAACAGGCCGCGCGGACCGTAAAGCCGGTTCCAGCCGGTGATGGCATCGAGCGGATGGAAATAGGACGACCAGGCCACGACACCGGTCTGCGACTGCTTCGGTGCGCGGCCATAGTAGAGTTCATTGAAGGCGGTGAGCGTCAGCCGGTTGAGCAGGTTGACCGGCGGCGAGAACGGAACCGACAGTCTTGGCGCCGAGGGTGGTTTTGCCGGACCGCCGTCTTCGGCATGATCGCCGGCCATCAGCACACCGCGGCCGAGCCTGCCGCCGCGCGCCAGCTGGTCGATCCAGGCGACCGAATATTCATGCGCCGCGTCGATGTCGTCGATCGCGTCGAAATAGCCGTCAATGGCGGCGAAACGGAACGCGGTCTGGCGCACATTGGCCGAGGGCACCCGCATCAGCCGGATGGTCGCCTGCTCGATGATGCCTGTCAGCCCCATGCCGCCGACCGTCGCGTTGAACAGGGCCGCGTTGGCCTCCGGCGAGCAGCTCCGGCGGACCCCATCACTGCCAAGCAGCGTGAAGCTTTCCACCGAGCGGCCAAAGGTGCCGCGGCGGTGGTGGTTCTTGCCGTGCACATCATTGGCAATGGCGCCGCCAAGCGTGACCTGCGCGGTTCCGGGCGTGACCTCGAGAAAAAAACCGTGCGGCATCACCGCGGCCAGGATCTCCGACAAGAGCACACCCGCATCGGCGGTCAGAAGACCGGTGTCGGGATCGAAGGCGCTGATAGCGGCCCCGGGCCGCAGCGGCAGCAGCCGGCCCTGATCATTGTGGCACGTGTCGCCATAGGAACGGCCATTGCCGAAAGGCAGGAACCCGCCGGACGGGGTTGCCTGGAACTCCGTGAGGTCAGCTGCCGCGCGCGGCTTTCGCCGCACCCTGCCCCAGCTTTCGAATTCGGAGCTCATCGGCGTCACAGCTGCACTGCGGCCAGCAGCACCAGGGCAGCGCCGGCAACGGTGGTTACCTGGCTGCGCCAGTCGCGCATGATGAATACGACCGGATCCTCATGCATCTGCGAGCGCCGGGCGAGAATCCAGATTCTGAGCAGCATGTAGAGGATCAGGGGGCACAACGGCCACAGCAGCGCCGGCTGCGGATACATCGAGGCCACTTCCTTGCTGTCGACATAGAGTGCGAGAACCATGGCCGCCGAGAACGCGGCTGCAACGCCTGCCTGGCCGATCATGTCCTTGTCACTGCCGACATAGCTGCGGCCCTTGAGCCGGCTTTCCGGATCCTCGGCCAGCTCGTCCAGTTCGACATAGCGCTTGACCAGCGCCAGGCTGAGAAAGAAGAAGATCGAGAATGCCAGTAGCCAGAACGACAGATCGACCCCGGTTGCCGCCGCACCGGCGATGATGCGCACGGTGTAAAGCCCTGCCAGCGTAAAGACATCGACCAGCAGCTTGCGCTTGAGCACAAAGGTGTAGACCGTCGTGATCACCGCATAGAGCGCCAGAACACCCCAGAACATTGGCGGCAACAGGCTGGCCAGACCGATGGAGGCCAGAAGCAGCGCCACCGCAGTGGCACTGATGACCGGAATCGACACCGAACCGGCAGCCAGCGGACGCAAGCGCTTGCGCGGATGCAGCCGGTCATTGGCCAGATCGGAGATGTCGTTGACGATGTAGACGGCCGAGGCGAGAAAACTGAACGAGAAGAACGCCGCAATCGCTGCCAGCACCAGATTGAAATTGGCAAATTCGTGGTTCAGGATCAGCGGCACCGCGATCAGCACGTTCTTCAGCCACTGGTGCACGCGAATCGACTTGAGGATGGCCACGGGCGATGTTTTGGCCAGTGGCAGCATTTCTGCATCGTGGCTGTTGCCCCAGCGGGTGGCAAAGCGGTCGGGGGCGACAATGATGGCGCGCCGCGCCGCATCGAAAACTTCCAGGTCGTCGCGGCTGTTGCCGGCATAGTCAAAACCGCCATCTCCGCACAGGGAGACCAGACGTTCGCGCTTGCGCCGCGAGGTGAGGTTCTCGGTGTCGGAGGAATGAAGGACGCGATCGAACAGCCCGAGATGATCGGCAATGGTTCGCGCCGTTGATTCGGCGGCACCCGTGACCAGCCAGACCGGCTGGCCGGCTTCGCGGGCAGTCCTGATCCGCTCTATGACTTCGGCGCGATAGGGCCATTCGGCGCCATCGCGAATATAGCGGGCTGCGATCTCGCGCTTGAGCACCGCCTTGCCGGACAGGGCCCAGGCAAAGACGGCAAACAGCAGCCAGGGCCTGCGGATCAGCACCGAGGCCAGGCCCTCCCAAAGCGTGTCTGTCGCGATCAGCGTTCCATCGAGATCAATGCAAAGCGGCACATGCCGGTTGTCGCTTACTGCATCCATGATTGTTTCCCCACTTCTGTCCCATGAGACAATCGCCGGAAAACACTTCAATACCGGTAAAAGCGACGAGATTGACGGCCGGTTTTGCACGGTGTGGTTATCAAACAGTTGCACCTGACACCGAGGGCTGCATCCCAGTGCCGCGATGACATTGCCGGATTCGAGCGGTCGCGGCGGGCTTGCGAGCCCCGGCAGACGAATCGCGCCAAGAGGGTTCGAACCCGGACGTTATGGATATTACGTGGAAGGAAAATGGTGGAGCCAAGCGGGATCGAACCGCTGACCTCCTGCATGCCATGCAGGCGCTCTCCCAGCTGAGCTATGGCCCCGGGACGCGAAGGATCGAAGTCAGAACCGATCCCTGCGAGTTGCCTGACACTCGAAAGTGGCGGGCAGGTGCGGCTTCATACTTCTGCTGCCGCACAAGATCAAGATGAAAAATCAATCCTTTTTGCAGTTTTGAAAACCAGGCGGCTTTCAGCGCAAATCAGGACTGGTCACCTTAGTCGTCGTCTTCGTCGTTGACGCCGATAATGTCGCTGACATCGTCGTCATCATCATCATCGTCGTCGGCCAGGAACGTGTCGTCGTCATCGTCATCGTCGATTTCAACGTCATCGTCGATATCCGGCAGATCATCCGACTTGCCCTTGACCTTGGTTTCGTCGTCCGCCTCTTCCAGCGAAACGATCTCCACGTCAGCCGATTCTTCCTCGACTTCTGCGACTTCTTCCTCTTCCTCTTCCTTCTCGACTACGGCAATCTTGGCCGTCTCTTCGAAGAACGAGATGGGATACGTCTTGCCCGTATAGGGAGAGACGATCGGATCTTTGTTCAGATCATAGAATTTGCGCCCGGTTTCGGGGCAAGTGCGTTTTGTTCCAAGTTCCGGTTTTGCCACTGTCGAAGCCTCTTGAACTGGCAGGAAGACCAAGGTTGGAAAACCTGCCTTCCCGTTTCGGCGGGTCCGGACCCCATAATGATGTTGAACGCGGCTGTCAAAGCCATTCTGGCCAAAAATCGTAGCTGGCCGGATGACGCTTCGCCAATGGCTGTGATAGTTAGCGCTGCGCCCAAGCCGCTCAACCGGCTTTGTACCCGTCCGAATCAGCCGGAAAACACTCATGGCCCCTGCCACCGTGCCTCTCCGCCCCGCCAAAGCCAGGAAAAGCCCTGCACTGAAGGGCGATCTTGCCGTTCCGGGGGACAAGTCCATTTCCCACCGGGCGCTGATGCTTGGCGGGCTGGCCGCGGGAGAAACCCGGATCACCGGCCTGCTCGAGGGTGAGGATGTTCTCAACACCGGCAGGGCGATGCAGGCGATGGGGGCCGCGATCCGCAGGGACGGAGAGAGCTTCATCATCAACGGCACCGGCAATGGCTGCCTGCTCGCGCCGGAAGCGTCGCTTGATTTCGGAAATTCCGGCACCGGCTGCCGCCTGATCATGGGACTGGTGGCGCCTTATGACTTCGAGACGGTCTTCACAGGTGATGCATCCTTGAGCAGCCGGCCGATGGCGCGGGTGCTCGAGCCGTTGCGGCTGATGGGGGTTCAGGTCAGCGCGGAAGCCGGCGACCGCCTGCCGGTGAGTTTGCGCGGGCCGCGCGCGCCTGCGCCGATCAGCTACCGTGTGCCGATGGCCTCTGCCCAGGTGAAGTCCGCGGTGCTGCTTGCCGGTCTGAACACGCCCGGCCTCACCACCGTGATCGAGCCGGTGCCGACCCGCGATCACACCGAAAACATGCTCAGGGGCTTTGGCGCGGCGATCGAGGTGGAAACCGGTGCGGACGGCGCGCGGACCATCCGGCTCGAAGGCCGCGGCCGCTTGACCGGGCAGGCCCTCGATATTCCCGGCGATCCCTCGTCGGCCGCCTTTCCTCTCGTGGCAGCGCTGATCGTGCCGGGCTCCGACCTCACCCTGCGCAATGTGCTGATGAACCCCTCCCGCACCGGCCTGATCCTGACCTTGCAGGAGATGGGCGCGGACATCGAAATCCTCGATCCCCGCACCGCTGGCGGCGAGCAGGTCGCCGATCTGCGGGTCCGGGCGTCTGAGCTTTCCGGCGTCCATGTGCCCGCCGGGCGGGCGGCCTCGATGATTGACGAGTACCCGGTGCTTGCCGTGGCCGCGAGTTTTGCCCGTGGTGAAACGGTGATGCGGGGCCTTGGCGAACTCCGGGTCAAGGAAAGCGACCGGCTGGCGGCGATGGCGCGCGGGCTCGCACTCAACGGTGTCGACTGCAGCGAAGGTGACGACTGGCTCTCGGTGCGCGGACGGCCGGACGGCAAGGGGCTGGGCGCGGTCTCGCCGGAGGCCGTTGTCGCCACCCGGCTTGACCATCGCATTGCCATGAGCTTCCTTGTCATGGGCTTGGCCAGCGAAAACCCGGTACGGATCGATGATTGCGCGATCATCAACACCAGTTTCCCGGGCTTCATGGCGATGATGAACGGTATCGGGGCGGAGATGGCTGAACAATGACCACACGGACAATCGACTTATACTATGACCTGATTTCGCCCTTTACCCACGTGGTGCTGGCGCGGCTTGGTGAATTGCCGGCGGATGTGACAGTGCGGCCGGTTCCGGTGCTGCTCGGCGCGATCCTCAGTCACTGGGGCCAGCTCGGCCCGGCCGAGATTTCGGCCAAGCGGCTGCACACCTACCGGCAGTCAGTGTTTCTCGGCAAGCAGCATGGCGTCGATGTGCGGTTTCCGCCGCGTCATCCGTTCAATCCGCTGAAAGCGCTGCGGCTGATGGCCGGAACCGACGCCGATCTCGCGATGGTGCGCCGCGCCTTCGACTTTGTTTTCTCGCAAGGCCGTGCGCCTGACACCGACGACGAGTTGCAGGCCTTTGCAGAATTTGTCGGCGTTCCGGTGCAGCTCGCCTCCGACGATGCCGCCAAGGCAGCGCTGAGGGCCAATACCGATGAGGCCATCGCACGCGGCGTCTTCGGCGTGCCGAGCTTCGTTAGCGCTTCCGCGTCAGGCCATGAAGTGTTCTGGGGCGTCGACGCGTTCGACATGCTGCTTGCCTGGCTCGACGACGAAACGCTGTTTCAGCGCGAGCCCTACCGGCACCTCGACGAGGTCGAAATCGGCATTGCACGCAAATGAAATCGCTGGCTGCCGCATTGACGTTCCGCGCGATGCGGAGCGGCCGGCCATTTCTGCACAGGACCTGATCTGATGTATTCACCACCACAGTTCGAGGAAACAGACGAGACCGTGCTGCGGGCGCTGATCGAGGCGCATCCGCTGGGTCTGCTGTTCTCGACTGCCGCTAGCGAGGCAATGGCCAACCCGGTGCCGTTTCTGGTTTCCGTCCGGGATGGCGCCACGGTGTTGCGGGCTCACCTGTCGAAGGCCAATCCGCAATGGCGGCACATTCAGGACGGCGCCCATGTGCTGGTGGTGTTCCAGGGGGCTGACAGCTATGTGACGCCGTCCTGGTATGCCTCCAAGGCCGAGCACGGCAAGGTGGTGCCGACCTGGAACTATGCCATGGTCCAGGCCCGCGGCAGCGCCAGCGTTCACGAGGGGGCCGACTGGCTCGGCCCGCAGGTGGCAGAGCTGACCGACCGGCACGAGGCGGAGCGGCCCGAGGCCTGGAAAGTCAATGACGCGCCGGAGGCCTTCGTGGCCGCACAATTGCGCGGCATCGTCGGCATCGAGATTGCCGTGACGGAGCTGACCGGCAAATGGAAAGTCAGCCAGAACCGGCCGGAAGCCGACCGGCGCGGGGTGCAGGCGGGACTGTCGGCCGAAGGCGAGACGGCCATGGCCGGGCTGGTCGGCGATCGTGGCGGCCTGCACAATGACAAGGTGAAGCCATGACCTCTCAAACAAAGCACATCGTGATCGCGGTGGACGGTCCGGCGGCGGCCGGAAAAGGCACGCTGTCGCGAAAACTCGCCGTCCATTACGGGCTAAAGCATCTCGACACCGGGCTGACCTACCGCGCTACCGCGAAAGCCCTGCTGGATCGTGGATTGCCGCTCGATGACGAAGGCGTGGCCGCCGAGACCGCGCGGGCGCTTGATCTGTCGGGTCTCGACCGCACGGTGCTCTCGGTGCACGAGATCGGCGAGGCTGCCTCCAAGGTCGCGGTGATGCCCAGGGTGCGCCAGGCGCTTGTCGAGGCGCAGCGCGCCTTTGCCGGCTCAGCCTCGGGCGCGGTGCTCGATGGCCGCGATATCGGCACGGTCGTGTGCCCGGACGCGCTGATCAAGTTCTATGTCACCGCAAGCCCGGCGGTGCGGGCAAAGCGCCGCCATGACGAGATCACCGGCAATGGCGGGTCCGCCGACCTGGCCTCGATTCAGGCCGATATCGAGAAACGCGACGCGCGCGACAGCGAACGCGCCGATTCTCCGCTCAGGCCGGCAGCCGATGCGCACTTGCTAGATACCACCGAAATGGGTATAGAAGCCGCGTTCGAAGCTGCCCGGCGTCTCGTGGATGCTGCGCTCGAACGCTGAAGAAAGCCAGCGAGCCTGTCCCGCGCCGTACGTGTCCCGCCTCTTGGAGGTTCGGGACAGACAGGCATCGCCGGTCCGAACAACACCAACCAGGCGCATCCGACCGCATGCCATCGGCACGGTCACCAGGAGAATTCATGTCTAACACTGAAACCATGACAGAGGATTTCGCATCCCTGTTCGCCGAATCCATTGCCACGCAGGACCTCGCCGAAGGCTATGTCGCCAAGGGCATAGTGATGGCCATCGAGAAGGACGTCGCCATCATCGACGTCGGTCTCAAGGTCGAGGGCCGCGTTCCGCTGAAGGAATTCGGCGCCAAGGCAAAGGACGGCACGCTCAAGGTCGGCGACGAAGTCGAAGTCTATGTCGAGCGCATCGAAAACGCACTTGGCGAAGCCATGCTGTCGCGCGAGAAGGCTCGCCGCGAGGAAAGCTGGGTTCGTCTGGAAGAGAAGTTCAACGCGCAGGAGCGCGTTGAAGGTGTCATCTTCAACCAGGTCAAGGGCGGCTTCACCGTCGATCTGGATGGCGCCGTGGCGTTCCTGCCGCGCAGCCAGGTGGACATCCGTCCGATCCGCGACGTGTCCCCGCTGATGCACATCCCGCAGCCGTTCGAAATCCTCAAGATGGACAAGCGCCGCGGCAACATCGTTGTCTCGCGCCGTACCGTTCTCGAAGAGAGCCGTGCCGAACAGCGTTCGGAAATCGTGCAGAACCTCGAAGAAGGCCAGACCGTTGAAGGCATGGTCAAGAACATCACCGATTACGGTGCGTTCGTTGATCTTGGCGGCATCGATGGCCTGCTGCACGTCACCGACATGGCATGGCGCCGCGTCAACCATCCGTCCGAGATCCTGTCGATCGGCCAGACCGTCAAGGTCCAGATCATCCGGATCAACCAGGACACACACCGCATCTCGCTGGGCATGAAGCAGCTGGAAAGCGATCCGTGGGATGGCATCGGCGTCAAGTACCCTGCCGGCAAGCGCATCACCGGTACCGTGACCAACATCACCGACTACGGCGCATTCGTCGAGCTGGAGCCGGGCATCGAAGGCCTGATCCACGTTTCGGAAATGTCCTGGACCAAGAAGAACGTGCACCCCGGCAAGATCCTGTCGACTACGCAGGAAGTTGACGTGGTCGTTCTGGAAGTCGACCCCAACAAGCGCCGCATTTCGCTCGGCCTCAAGCAGACGCTGGAGAATCCGTGGGAAGTGTTCGCACAGAGCCACCCTGCCGGCACCGAAGTCGAAGGCGAAGTCAAGAACAAGACCGAATTCGGCCTGTTCATCGGCCTCGAAGGCGATGTCGACGGCATGGTTCACCTCTCCGACCTCGACTGGAACCGTCCGGGCGAACAGGTCATCGAGGAGTACAACAAGGGCGACATGGTCAAGGCCGTCGTGCTTGACGTCGATGTCGACAAGGAACGCATCTCGCTGGGCATCAAGCAGCTTGGCAAGGATTCCATCGGTGACGCAGCCGCTTCCGGCGAACTGCGCAAGAACGCTGTCGTTTCCGCCAAGGTGACTGCAATCACCGACGGTGGCCTCGAAGTGGTTCTGGTTGATCACGAAGACCTGTCTTCGTTCATCCGCCGCTCGGACCTGTCGCGTGACCGTGACGAGCAGCGCCCCGAGCGTTTCTCGGTCGGCCAGACGGTCGACGCCCGCGTCACCAGCTTCTCCAAGAAGGACCGCAAGGTCGGTCTGTCGATCAAGGCGCTGGAAATCGCCGAAGAAAAGCAGGCCGTCGCACAGTTCGGCTCGTCCGACTCGGGCGCCTCGCTCGGCGACATTCTCGGTGCAGCACTCAAGAAGCAGAACAGCGACGACTGATCCTTCCCGGATCTGCCGTCAGGAACACGAAACCCGCCGGAGCGATCCGGCGGGTTTTTTCGTGGGTGCGGCTCCTCATGGCAAGCCCAGACGCATGCTGCCCACCTCCCCCTTGAGGGGAGGTCGGAGAGGCAAGCGCCGGCGCAGCCGATCCGGGTGGGGGTGATTTGCTGCAGGCGAAGATGCTGCTGCTCCAGCATCTGTTTTCAAGGCCACCCACCCCCACCCTCGTCATCCTAGGGCCCCGACCCTAGGATCCATTCCGCGATCTCTCCCAACCCTGCAATACGCTGATGGATCACGGAATGGATCCCCGGCTCGGAGGCCGAGGATGACGAAATGAGAGGGAGCGACACCTCTCCTCTACCCTTGTGGGAGAGGAAGAAAAAATCGCGGTCTTATGCATCAAAAGCACCAAGCGCACCGAACCCGAAAGGAGGGCGTGATGTAGGGGCGGCGGCGTGAGGACTCGCGCGGCTAGTGCCATTGCCCTGTTAGCTATTGCTTGGCCTAGTGTTGCTAGCGGTCATTTGGCCTTCTCGATAAAGCGGATTGTCAACAGGCCGGATAATGTCGCCATCTTCTGCGGTTAGAAAGAACTCAATTATCTGGTTCCCACCAAACACATCATCCCAATCCAAGACACATGCAAGGAAGAAAATTTGTCCTCCTTGCACAATATCTGAGCAGCTTTCGTATCCAAATTTTAAGGGGAGAACCGCATGCCCTGTTTCTTCGAAAGATGCAGGGATTTCGTAGAAATTAATGAGCTTTGCAGACGAATAGATAAAATCGCTGTTCTCGGTATCATCAGTATTGATGGTCCCGAGGCTTGCTCTAACGGTGGCTCTCCGAGCGGGCGATTGCCCGAAGTTCTTAAGCGTAATGTGCGCTACACACAGTTGCTGACCAAACTTGTAAGACCCGCCAATACAACTAAGATAGGCGCGGACCTGCGCTTCACCAATGCGGCGGGTTTCGCGAATAGTGCAGAACGCAAACCAAGCAGCTGCACCCGCAGCCACAACCGTTCCAACCCCAACAAACCCGGTAACAATCAGCATACCCTCGGCCCAGTCGGCCATTTCCCGTTGAGCGTTAAGATCTTGCTCGGAGCGCTCTTGTTCGCGGGTGGTATTGTTGGAAGCCTGATAACACTCTCGCGCGCGATCGATGGAATCGCTGCGGAGGCATTTTTCATAAGCCCTTTGCTGAGCGTCATAAGCGACTCTCTCGGCCTGATGATACTCTCTCTCGGCCTGACTTCCCTTTGAGTACGTGTATGACCAATAAGCAGTTGCAGCTATCGCGCAAAAGGCAACGACGACTACCCAAGGTGCAAAGATTGCGTATCGATCGCGGATAGACATTGAAGGAAAAACGCCGCCATGAATTTGCCCCGAGAGAGTTTATTACGGACGTTAACTTCCTTCTCGTCAACGCCTAATTGCGCCAACCGCTTGATCAAACCCGCATAGGTTACGCCCTCGCGCCTGAATTCCGTCTTCATGATGTCGCGGCTTTCATTTCCAAATCCGCGCTTTCGGTCGATACCGGAATGTAAACACCCTATCCGGTCTGTTTCGTTAGCAACCTATCCGGTTCGGACACACGTCCCCCCTCTCCCCTTGTGGGAGAGGAAGAAAAATCATGGTCTTTGCGTGTGAGCGCCAAGACATGGATTTTTCAGGTGAGGGGAATTTCCTTGTGCCGAACCAGTATCCCCCTCTCTTGGAATTTCTGGCACTTGGCTTGAGCCAAGATGCTGAAATACGCATTCTCCCCCACCAAGGGGGAGAGGGGCCGCGCAGGAATCTCCGGCCAAGCGCTGCCGTTCAAAGTCGAGACAAAGAAGGCGCCCGGGCCGAAGCCTGGGCGCCAGGTGCTGCCAACAGGTGTGGCAGTTGGAGCGGCTTACTTCGCGGTGATGACGGTCATCACCAGCTTGCCGTCAACGCGCACCGGGCCATCTTCCTTGGCGCCGAGCGTATATTCGAAAATGCCGGTCCTGGTGCCGCCGTCCTCGCCATGCAGCATCAGCATCAGCATCTCGCCGCTCTTGACCTGTTCGGTGAGGATGGCGGTGACATCGGAGTTTTCACCGGCCTTCAGCGGCGCGTGACCCACCACCGGGCCGGGCTTCATGTCTGCATCGGTGCGATGGACCACGAGCCAGCCATTGGCCGCCGCCATGATCTGCGACGCCGTGACCGTGCCACCCGACACATCCTGATCTTCGCCCATCACCGCCATGGCGCCATGGCTGGCGGCGAAAGCCTGGGTTGCGAGGAGGCCAGTGGCAATCACGGCGGCGGCGGTAAGGGTCTTCTTCATCTCGATATCCTTCTCTTGCTTTGCACTGCATCACGCGGAGTGCGTCGACCCCTTCAAGGACGGGCAGAGCTCCGGAAGAGTTTCACCTGGGCGCGAAATTTCTTGCCCGGCGCTCAGGGCGCTGCCGTTGCAGACCGGCTGTTGAAAGCGGAAGACGTTTTTTTTAGCCCACCGCCATTGACGCCGCGCGCCGCCGGAAACACATCTTCACGCATGGAACTTTCGGACCGGCTGCGCCTGGCCCTCAGGCAGGGCGACGACACCATCGATGCCTTTGCCCATGAAGCGAAGCAAGAGGCCGCGTCGGCCCTTGGCCGGATCGGCAGGCGGCTGGAAGAGGCGCTCGAGGCGCTCAAGCGCCATGACGAGACGCCAAACCCCAATCGCGACCGTGAAGACCTGCTGCAGGAGGCCGCCGAGCTGACGCAGTCGCTGATCATCCAGCGCGAGGCTTTCGGCCTCTATGCCTCCCGCGACGTGCAGGGCTTTTACGGCATTCCCCGTGAGGTGATGCTGCGCATCGGCATTGTCAGGCCGCGGCGCTGACACCCAACTTGCCCCCGGCCCACCGGGGGAGGGGATGACGAAATGGGAAAGCGTGCAAATCATGGACTTGGTGCGCAGCGCCAAGTCATAGATTTTTCAGGTGAGGGGGATATTTTGCTCCGAATCCACCCCCTCCGTCGTCATCCTCGGGCTTGACCCGAGGATCCAGAGCCAAACCTTTCCAAACCCAGTCACCACAACTCATAATACAAATCCCGCCAATCCGGATTGAAGCGCTCGACCAGTTCGATTTTCCACTTGCGATACCAGCGCTTGAGCGTTTTTTCCCGCTGGATTGCATCTGCAATGTCGACGTGTTCTTCGTACCAGACCAGTTGCCGGCAGCCATATTTTGATGCGAAGCCCGGCGTCAGTTCTTCCCTATGTTCATATATGCGCCGCTCGAGATCGGACGTCACGCCGATGTAGAGCGTGCCGTGCTTGTGGTTGGTGACGATGTAGACATATCCCGTCATGCGGGAAAATTGCTTGGTTCTGGATCCTCGGGTCAAGCCCGAGGATGACGAAAATCGTGAGATCTACTGCCCATTTCATCCCCACCCTTTAAACCCATGCGATGATTCCCCTGCTCCCGCTGCCGGATGGATCGCGAACGCTTCGGTTCAGGTGGGAGGAATGCCTTTCGGGCTTTGCCGTAACGTGCGGCAGGGACTGGAAGGAGGCGGTGACACGTGCGGCTCCGTCGGCGGCCTTCGCGTTTACAACAACGTGTGAGGTCAGTCGGCCACCGGGACGTCCTCGGGTCCGGCCTGCTCACGCAGGCGGGGCCGGACAACGGACCGGGCCTGTGGCGGAGATCTGCCCCGTCCTCTCCAGGGAGGGGGAGATGCTTCGTGCCGGAGACCGCGCCAAACGCTTCCGCCGCAGCCCCTGTCCGGGTTGCGGCCTGGGGCAACCCATGGACCTCCGCGTCGGGTGAAGACCCTCAAGCGGACCAGCGAAGCCGTGACTGCCTGTCGGATGCGGACATCATCCGGCGAAATTCGGGCCGTGCGCGCGCTGCGCCACCCCCATACCTTACATACCCCAGAGGCAATGCCCGCGCGCGGCCCTCCGGACTGGCAGTTTCACACCCCGGCGATTTTTTCGCGCGTGGGGTTTTGGTGTGGCAGCAAAAATGAGGAGCCGTGCAGGGACAGTTTACTTTTCGTACCATGCCCGGGAACAGGCACATTGCCAAAAGCAAACGGTCCCCGACATCCCAATACACTCAACTATGCGCAAAAATATCCGTCTCGTCCCAGCCCATCAGATCCAGCTTGGCGCGGGTCGGCAGGAAGTCGAAACAGGCCTTGGCATGCGCCTCGCGCCCCTCGCGCTTGAGACGTTCGGTGAGCTTTTCGGTCAGCGCATGCAGATGCAGCACGTCGGAGGCGGCATAATCGAGCTGCGCCTTGGTCAGCTGATCTGCGGCCCAGTCTGAGGACTGCTGCTGCTTGGAGAGATCGACCTCCAGCAGCTCGCGGGTGACGTCCTTGAGGCCGTGACGGTCGGTGTAGGTGCGGGTCAGCCGCGAGGCGATCTTGGTGCAGAACACCGGCGTCGCGGTGACGCCAAAGGTGTGAAACAGAACCGCAATGTCGAAACGGCCGTAATGGAACAGCTTGCGTTTCTTTTTGTCCCTGAGCAGGGCCACGAGATTGGGCGCGCGCTTCTGTCCGGCTGCGATCTGGATCACGTCGGCCGAGCCGTCGCCCGGAGACAGCTGCACCACGCAGAGCCGGTCGCGGCGCGGAACCAGGCCCAGGGTTTCGGTGTCGACCGCAATGTCGCCGGTGTAACGCGCCATTGCCTGTTCGGACAGATCGCCCTTGTGGGTGCGGATATCGGCCATGGGTACAGCGTTCCTGTTGGTGTGCGTTATGCGGGCTATAGCCCGGGGAGAGCCGGGCACGCAACAAAACGGCCGGGCAAGAGCCCGGCCGGATCGGTTGTCAGGTCAGCAACTTTGCCGACACCCTGCCTCAGTAAGGGCAGGTGTTGTCGGACATGTAGTCGTGAACCGAGATCTTGCCGGCAATGATGTCGGCCTTGGCGGCTTCGACGGCAGCCTTCATCTCGTCATCGACCAGCGGTGCGTTGTTTTCGTCCATGGCGTAGTCGACGCCGCCTTCGGCCAGACCGAGCGAGCTGAAGCCGTAGGTGAACTTGTCGTCCTTGGCATCCATGAAGGCGTTGTAGACAGCCACGTCGACGCGCTTGACCATCGAGGTGAGAACCTTGCCCGGCTGCAGGCCGTTCTGGTTCGAATCCACGCCGATGCCGAGCTTGCCGGCGTCAGCTGCGGTCTGCAGCACGCCGATGCCGGTGCCGCCGGCCGCCGCGTAGACGACGTCGGAGCCCTGGTCGATCTGCGACTTGGTGATCTCGCCGCCCTTGACCGGATCGTTCCAGGCGTCCGGCGTGGTGCCGGTCATGGCTTCAAGCACCTTGGCGTCGGGATTGGTGGCCATCACGCCGCCCTTGTAGCCGCAGGAGAACTTGCGGATCAGCGGAATGTCCATGCCGCCGATGAAGCTGACTGTGCCGGTCTCGGATGCCTTGGCGGCCATCACGCCGACCAGGTAGGAGCCTTCCTGCTCCTTGTAGACCACCGAACGGACGTTCGGCGCGTCGACCACCATGTCGATGATGGCGAAATCTGTGTCCGGATATTCGGGTGCGATCTTTTCGAGCGCTGCGCCCCAGGAGAAGCCGGCCATGACGATCGGATTGTTGCCGTCCTTGGCAAAGCGGCGCAGGGCCTGCTCGCGCTGGGCGTCATTGGCGATTTCAAAGTCGCGATAGTCGATACCGGTCTCGGCCTTGAACTTCTCGGCGCCGCCATAGGCAGCTTCGTTGAAGGATTTGTCGAACTTGCCACCGAGGTCGTAAATGATTGCCGGCTTGATGTCGGCGGCCATCGCGGTCGCGGACATCGCGGCCATTGCGAGGAAGCTCAAAAGCGTGCGTTTCATGATATGCAGCCCTGTAGGTTACTTGTTGATCTTGTTTGGTCCTCCCGCATGCCCGGTTGGGCAGACCTGCGGAATTTGCCGGCCTCGTTCAGCCGGAAGGCCATATCCTTGCATGGCTTTTGCGAAAAATCCAACGCCGATTTGCATCCTTTGCAGATAACCCAAATTGCCGCTGCGTCAGCTCTGCGACCGGCAAACCTATCTGGTTTCAGCCAGCATCGGGGAATCGGACGCCGGTGCCCCTGGCTGCCGCCTGGGCGCCCGGATTGCGCGCTGCGTGTTGCTGGTGGCTGGCTTCGGCGTAGTAGAACGCCTCCACCGGGCCGATCTCGGTGACGATGCTGCCGGTATGCCCGGCCTGTTTCAGCGCAGCCTGGTAGGCCTGCCGCGCCGCGTGCGCCTGGGCCAGCTGGTCCTCGCTGGTGGTAAACACCGCCGAGCGGAAGAAGGTGCCGATGTCATTGCCCTGGCGCATGGTCTGGGTCGGATCGTGATGCTCGAAGAACTGCTTCAGCAGGGCGTCATAGCTGATCCGCTTAGGATCAAAGACCACCATCACCGTCTGGGTGTGCCCGGTGAGGCTGGAAAGCACTTCCTGGTAGGTCGGGTTGGGCGTGATCCCGCCGGCATAGCCCACCGCGGTGACATGGACGCCGGGCAAGGGCCAGAACAGTCTTTCGGCAGCGGTGAACCGGCCCATGGCGAAATAAGCCACACCAAACCCCTCGGGGAACGGCGGCTGCAGCGGCCTGTTGCTGACGAGATGGGTGGCCGCCGTCTCGATCGGCTCGCTGCGGCCGGCCAGCGCTTCCGCAGCCGTCGGCATGGTGGTCTTGCGCTGAAACATCTCGACAAGAAACATTGGTCTTTTCTCCCCACCCACATCCAGGCTGCTATGCTCAGTGGCAAACAGACGAACCCATCACTGTGCCCTTGCAAGGTTAGGCACTGGACATGCTGCAGGCAACAAGACCTTTTTTTCCCAACTTGCCCAGCACGGAAGCGGGGACGGGTGAGAAAAAGCCTCGGGCTCAGGCCGCGAACCGGCCCGCCGGATTCGGCCGGCGGTAGCCTGCGAGATAAAACAGCAGCGACAGCACCAGGAAGACGGCCGAAGCCGGCTGGCTGAGAACCCAGACCGCAGCAACGTCCCAGGCCGGGGCCGGGAGATAGCGGGCAAACAGGTCTTCAACGAATGCCAGCGTGTCGGGACTGTTCAGCCCCCAGCTCTCGAGCATCGGCGTCAGAATCACCTCACCGGCCGCAACCGTCTGGATCGCGTCGACCAGCCCGGCCAGAACCGCAAACACCAGGAAAATCAAACTCAGCACCCGCGCGACAAATCGCATGCAGCCCTCCCGCCAGATGGGTCCGGCAGACCGGCAACATGGCCGGCAGCACTGCCCAGGCCCGTGACATAAAGGCCGCAAATCATCGATGCAATGGCAAGTTGGCGGCAATGGCCGGGGCCGGCAGTAATATTGTCGTCACAAAGCTGGAAATAGCGGTTGCCAAGAGGAGCGTCTTGGCTATAGTGCCGCCCGATCCGGACCGGTGAATTCTGATGCGTCGTCATCAGCTTCCAGCGGCAGGGCGACCGCCTTGACAGCGGCCGGCATGGCCGGGTACTTGCCGACAGACGGATATGCGGAGAGGTGGCCGAGTGGTCGAAGGCGCACGCCTGGAAAGTGTGTAGGCGGGGAACCGTCTCGAGGGTTCGAATCCCTCTCTCTCCGCCAGATCCTCTGGGACCTTGTTAATTCTTTGTATTTAATGGTGAAATTGTTCCGAGCATTTGGATGTCTACCCCAAGACGCTACCCCAACAAATCTATAAATCGCACGTTTTGTAGTTCGGCCCGGTCCGGTGGGAATGTTCAGCCGGAATACTTGTCGAAAACATTTAGCAGTAAGATTTCTAGGTGGGCGGCGACGGATTTCTGACCGATCTTTAGGCTGTTGGGGTGTCCACATCCATTTCGGAGAGTTAGCGCCTTTTCTAGTTCCTGTTTCTGATTCTTTCCCAGAACTCCAATTGTCACGAGCCTGTCGAGAAAGTCCTTTTCGCCCATTATGGATAGCCCGTCGGCGCTCTGAGCAGCCTTCCATTTTGAGTTCACTCGGCTTGCTTCTGCGTTGAACTTTGCCAGATGGTGATTTACGACTTCAGTATAGAGGACATCAACTGCGGCTATCCAAGACATAACAATGGCGGACCTCAGCAGGTTGTATTCAAGGCAGCGTATTGCCTCTTCAACAAACGCTCTTGTGGTGTCTGACTTAATGTTTGCTAGATGATTACGAAGATCAATTTCGGTTTGAACCGTAACGGGCGGCCGAATATTAACACCAATTTGAGCCAGGTGCTCCACGCCAAGAGGGGTTATCTCCCAACCGGCTGGAAGTCTTATGGCCTTCCCCTTACTGCGAGATAGCACAGCGGAAAGGTTCCACTTTTTTGGAATTCTAAAACCTGCTTGCGCCGCCTCAGCAGTTAGGTTTGAGATACTTGTTGGCCCATCTTGCGCAGCCAAAATCATAAGCAATTTGTCAAGCGGAGCAAAATCTCCGTGAAGGAATTTCTTCAGGTCAATATCATGGGGCAAGCTTCTGCTCTAGCTCCCTCTTGACTTCCGCCTTCAGTGCATACGCCCCGGTCCCGAGCTGATTAAGGCTTTTCCCCACTGCACTTTTAAGATTGTAGGAGAGGTTTTTGGTGTGGTTAGCATTGTAGTAAGACGTTGCATCCTTCATTCGAGCCAGCAACTCAACTCTACTGAACCGGTCTTTTCCGTCCACAATTTGAAGGCTTGCTGCTGCGGCCAAAACAAGTTCAGCTCCGGTTTTGACATTCAGTATTGAACAAATCGAGTTGATATGCAGATCACTCCGTTCTGAGTGCGTTGGGGTTGATGCGCCGCCCGGATCAGCGTCGGCATTCCCGGATGAATTGGGGATTGAAAGCGGTGCTATTGCCTCCGATTTGCCAATGAGCTTTTCGATATGAGAAAAGAATATCTCAATGTCGTCTTTTGAGAATTTGCTATCGCCTTCGTACTCAAACTCCACTGACCCAACCTTAATGCGTACTCGCTCAGCCATTGCGCTCTCCAAATGCGAATCAGAATATCAGCAGTCTAATTTACCAGTTTACAATTATGGAGGCCCCAATTTAGGCATCCAAAAAACGTTCTCAGCCGCTCTTGCAAGATTCATTTTAAAAGATCTCTCCACTTCGGATGAATATTAGCATGATACTAAGTGGAAGCCTTTAAATAGTACTTTGGTTGGCTTGGCCTAGCGGCCCGGAGGCTTTGGGGCTGGTGGCGGTGGCACCGATGGCATCCCCCTGCCGGGGGAGTCACCCCAAGGTTTAGGGCCCGGAGGAGGCGGGCTGGGACGTGGCGGCGGGGGTGGCTGGGGAGGTTTTACCATCGGGCGTCTCAATGAGGTTCAGATACGCGAATATACAAACACAGATTGTGCCAATAGAGAAGGATACGAATGCTGCAGTATTGAGGTGGCAAGTCCAATTGCGAAGTGGGCTGGTATCAAAGTCTGCCTCGACCTGCCCCCCTAGGCTCTCATCTATTACCCTGATCTGATGCACAGCGTCCTGCCAACCGGCCCTGTAGGACCAGAGGTTTGCTAGAATTGCCAGAACATAAAGCCCCCAAGCACCCCCCCAGGACAGCAGGGTTTTTGACCGCCGCCAATCCTCCTAGCTTATCGGTGAAGAGCAGGGATAGCCCAAGTGCACTTGAGGATAGCGTTAGTATGGCCTTATCAAAGAGCGAAATATTGTGCTTGGCCAAATCTGCAAGAAATACGCGATGCGCTAAGAGGCGCTCATAGTCGGCGTTTTGCTGGCCGTCTTCGTCTGACATTGAGTCTAACTCTGGCAAGAGTGCAGTGATTCTAGCTTCGCTCCAAAGTACGCTTAACTTGCATCGCGGTCCACTTGCCACCTCTTGATGTCGCCACCTGCATGGTATCCAGCGCTTCCGCTATGGCCGCAAGGGTCTCGCCGCTATCGCGCATGGGCTTGATGATCTTCAGCACCCTTGCCGCCTCGCTGTTAGCCTTCGCTTGGATCGCCTTGTTACGCTGCATGGTCTTGTCTCTGAGGCCTCCCAGTTTCTTCCCTCGGGCTTTGGCTGCTCGAAGGGCGTCTTTGGTGCGGCGGGAGATGAAATCCCGCTCCTGCTCAGCTAGGGCCGCATATATGTGAAGCTGGAACTTGTCCGCCATTGGCATCTGGGCAACTCGGAGTCGGACTTTAGGGTCATCCATTAAGCTCGACACAAACGATACCTTGCGGCTTAGCCGGTCTAGTTTCGCCACCAGCAACTCTGCTCCGGTACGCCTTACCTGCTCTAGCGCCTCCCGCAATGCAGGCCGGTCATCGTCTCCGCCTGATTGAACGTCCTTGAAGCGGCCAATGACTTCCCAAGGCTCCTCTGAGAAGTGCTCAAGGAAAAGATTGATGTCTCGCTCTTGTGCCTCCAAGCCGAGCCCGCTCCGCCCCTGATCCTTCGTGCTTACCCGCGTATAGATGACATATTGCTTCATGATGCGGCCTCCTTGGGCTCTGCACCATCAAGATAGTAGCTCGATTATCTAATGTCAACGAACGTTGTGCTTGATATATGACCCTGAATTCCACCATAGAGCGTTGATACAATCAGCTGCTACCCATGGAGGCTGGAATGCAGAAAGAGATTGAATTGATCAGAGACGTGTCTGTTTGTCTGAAGATCACTCAGAAGATGGCAGAGCGGGGCAGCTACGCCATGTTGCTCTATCTGATCGAAATGGCGCTGCTTGAATGTGAGGCCCTGGCAAGGAAAGCCCAGTAATCGCCGAAAGCCTACCCCCTACGGGGGGAAACGCCGCCGCCGCCACGTTTATTCGAGAGTTCGCATAAGGCACCCTTGGGAGCCGTCCGGAGTCTTTGGACACTCACGTGGGTATCTGGCACATGCCTAGGCTACTGATTTCCTTAGACGCTGTTGATAAGATCACACCGATGATGAAGAACCATACCCCGAGTCCTTCTATATGGATTCCTTGTGTCAGTGCGTCCGACAACTTAGTGAGGAGGCGCTCATCACTCTGGAGCCGTTCACGTGCTTCCGCGTCAAGCTTTGTGTTAAACTCATTAAATCGTTCTTTTGTAGAGCGGTCCAAAGCTCCAACCTCTTTGTGCAGGCTCTTAAGATTGTCCTCAATGCGAGACAACCGCTGCTCATTGGTAGCTCGCTCGCCCGACTCAACAAAGACCCTAGCGTCGCCGCCAATTGCAGCAAGACTGCCAACTCCAGCTGCTACAATGACGTTCTTTTCCTTCCATTTTGGGAAGCGAGAAAAGCGAAGCCTGATTGAATCCAGAAGGCCCGACCTCTTAAAAGCCTTCCAACGCCCATCAAGGCTAAGGATAACTGTGGTGAACCCTGCCAATTGGAGCAGCATTCCAGTCAAACGAATGGTCGCCTCCCGGTCCCCTCCTAGCCAGCCGAGCCCAAGGAAAGTCGCATAAGGGATGAGGAGCCCAAGCCATATCGGAAGCCACTCTTTCAATAGCCATCGCGGTATGGCGAGCAGCCATCGCAGCGTCCGCAATACGAAATGCTTAATTCTAGATGCTATTTTCTGAAGACCCATGCGCTATCTCTATCGTGAAGCCACTCCAAGTAGAAGATCAACAGTTCTCCCCTCATTAAGCCTCAAGTCCACCTCAAACATAACCCAAAGCCTACCGCCCATGACTTAGACCGAATATTGGCTTCAGGGGAGCGCTTTGGGGGGACCGCAGGTCATGCTTTGGGTGGCTCCTTCACAATCTCTTGTCCGGCACCCTTCCAGTCACTTCCAGCACAGAAGCAGGTCTCCCTGCGCGGCCTGATCGGAAAACCATACTGATAGGATGCCGGAAGCTTACGTAACGTCACTTGTTGACTTGCGGCTGGGGAGGCTGGGAGACCATTGAGCAGTGGGTGAAGAGGTGAGACCCTATCCATCACCAACCCTTTAAGCACGTACCTTATGGACACCGGGAGTATATACGCAGGATTACTTCAAGCTGGGGAGGAGAGGAAGATCACCTCCCCCTCTCCTTATCTCTCTGTATATACCTAATGGACCACCGGGAGTATATATACGACGCCTAACTTCTGATCATTCCGTTTCCGTAACAATCACCGTCTACGGGCCGATCCTGGTCGGAGCTTGCCTCGGAGCTGGCGGCTTTCGCCCCGCCTTCAGTACCCCAGCGACTTCAGCAGCTCCTCGACTCCTCCGGCCTCCCTGCTTGCCTTCGCCTTTAGGTTCGCGGAGACCTCGCTCTTTACCTGAAGCTGTCGCTGGTGGATCAGCTGCCGGAACTCCGGATACTTTTTGAGCATGAGCCTAAAGGCGAACTCCCGGTACTTGCCGACCACCCTTGCGATGGCTCCAAGCTTGGTCCCCTTCACGTCCGAAGGCCCGTCCACAAGCGTCTGGTATGCGTCCGATTGGATGAGCTTTGCCAACGCCTGCTTCATAGGCTTCCCGGCTCCCGGACTGCCTGCCAGCTCCTGATAGAGGTCATAGGCGTTGCGACCATCCGATAGCGTCACGTCCCGAAGGTCCACACCGTTACGGGTTGCCGCTGGGGGTCGCACACCATAGCCGGTCTCAAGGACAATCCGGTTATGCTCCGCCTCCACCAGATCGGCGTCCTCGGTTGTCATAAGCCCGATGTCGGACCATAGGGGCTCCCCAAAGCTATCACGCTTGGGCGGCAGCGTCTCGGAGAAGCCGGGGAGGTTCTTCATGATCTGGTCCATGAAGCTCCGCGCCTCTCGGATATGCGGATCGGGATTGGTCCCGCGCAGCAAGGAGGACAGGGGTATGGTGTTGGCGGCGGTCTGCCCGGCCACCCTCCCCAAATGGGTCTCCGGCTCGGTGGCTGCCCGTAGGACCTGATTGAGGCTGAGGAGGAATGACTTGTCCGTGAAGTTTGAGGCCAGCGCCACAAGCATTCCGACCCGGCCCTTCTCCAAGTCACGGCTTCCGGGGTGCAGTCTCTCCGCGTCCACCAGATCGGCTATGATCCCCATGGGCAGGCCTACAGGGTCAAAGCGGCCAAGTGGGAAGTAATGCCGCTTGTCATCACCATCCACCCAAGTGATCGCGTGGGGTTGCCAGCCGGTGGCCCTGAGGCTGGACCGCAAGGCCGGGTCTTTTGGCCCTGATCCGGTAATCCGTCCCTCAAGTGCCAGCGCGGCGGCTAGACCCATGAAGGTGGCTCCCAGCGTCATCTGGCCCACTGCCTGCGCTTGCGCCTCGGGTCCCTTTGCCCCCTTGAGCATCTGCCGGTATTCCGTCTGGAGGAGGTTGAGACCCGGCGTCATCTTCCATGAGTACCGGAAGACGTTCACCGGAGTTTTCACGAAGGGCAGTATGAAACCAAGGGCGGGATGGTTCGTGCGGGTCTGTAGAATCGTGGCCCCGATGGTTTTCGGCAGAAGCTCCTGTTGGAAAGTGGCCGTTTGTGCCTCCTGAAGTGCTGCACTGTCGATTCCCCGTCCCTGCGCATCAAACGCTTCGGCCATGCGGCGCTCAATGTGGCCCCTGAAGGCCTGCCCCTCCAACCTTTGGGCGTTCGCCTCCACCGCTGCCTTGGCCTGTATGACCGCCCGATAGCGGAGTGTTTTCATGAACTCGTCTACGGCTCCCAAGGCCCGTGTTGGGAGGCCGACTACGTTGCGGTAGTTCAGCGACCTCCAGCCATTCTCCAGTAGATCGCCCACGCTCCGGACGGGCTTCAGAGCAAGGGCCTTGTGGTCGGCTATCAGGTACTCGTCACCGTGCGGGCTCAAGGCGCTGTCGCCCCGCTTGAAGGCCTCCACCATGGCCTCCCAGCCATCCCCCAGGGCGGCAAGCGTCCCGGAGTATTCCTTCAGCGCCTGCTGGCGAACGGCACTCCCCTTGTTGCCCATCGCTAGAGACCCTATCAACTTCTCGGTGGGCCGGGCGGCAAGCATATAGGCGTTGGTTGTCAGGTTCACCACGTGGGTTGGGTAGAGCCACAAGAGCGAGTTGGTGAGGGAGAAGACCCCCTCATTCACCGCCCGCTGTAGGAGGTTCGGGTTGGCTGCTTCCACAAGGGTCTTGGGGTCACCCTTGGTGTTATAGAGGAGGTCTGCCAGCTTCCCCGCATCCATGCCTTCGATCTTGGCGATGTCTTCGGGGGTGATCCGGAAGTCTGACCTCATGCGGCGCATCGTCCGCCCTGCGGCGGACCTCATGGACATGGCGGAGCCCAAGACCTCGGAGGCTGCGGCCATGCGACGCTTCAGTTCAGCCCCGGCCCTTGCTGCATCTCCTCCCCAGTCCTCAAGCATCCCATTGCGTATCCGGAAGGCCACCTCATAGGCGTCTGACAGCATCCGGTTTGAGAGGAGGAAGCTCGCCTCCATATCTGCGGCCATCGACTTGGCACTTTCACCGGCTGCGGCTAACTGCCCCAGCGTGTCGGTAGGGTCTTCCCCAAACAGGCGGGCACGTTCGTTGACCATCTCCCGCACCTTGAGGTCTGACAACACGTCCCCGCCCTTGATGGTATCCAGCCGGGCCTTGGAAGCTGCGGCGGTGTTACTCATGAAAGAGCGGACCTCTTCGGAGCCATTTAGCTTCTGCCACGGGAGTGACCCTCTGGCGAAGCGGTAGCCGTTCGCTATCGCGTCCTCCCGGCTGCCATGCTCCCGGATCGCCGCAAGGTCGGCTTCAGTCTGGAGCATGATGGCGCTCACGTCCGGCTCTGCGGCTTGCGGCACAACGGCGCTAGGAGAGTCACTGACAGGCGTAGCCGGGCTGGAGGGCAATTCCCCGACCATACCGCTTGCCGCGTCCTGACGGGCTCCTGAGGGCGCTGGGAGAGTCTCTGTGCTGTTTGCCTTAAGTGCAGTGGACTTGGGAGGAGCGGATGCGCCATCCAACTCGGATAGTGCGGCCTCAAGTCCAGGCTGATCGCCCGCCTTCACCATGCGGAAAGCTTTGGCGGCGGCTGCAAAGACCCCGACTACAGCAAGATCAAGGCCGATGCCTTCTAGGGCGTTCTTCAGGCGTCCCTCGGCGGCGCCGTCATCCGGCGAAGCGGCGAGGTAACGGGTAACTGGGTTCTCCAGTGCCGGGAACTGCTCTACAAGATTGGATAGGCGCTCCTCATGGGGGTCAATGACGATAGCGCCCACAGCTGCCCCCCTTCCGATCTCATAGGCGGCGGCACCGGCCTTACCCGCCTTGCGGAGACCCTGCACGGCCTTGATGGGTCCAGCCAGCTTTCCCGCTCCAAGCATCCCCGTGGCGAACTGGGAGATGCCAGACGCAAGCGCATTGGCGGGGCTCTTGGCGGAAAGTTCGGCGCTCCTAGCCTCCACGTCTCGCCGCAGGGCTGACTTCTCGTCCTCTTCGGGCTCGCCTAGCAGAAAGTCCTGAGTCTCAAAGCCCGCCTTGGCGATACCTCCGCCGACGGATTGCCATAGTTCCTTGGCACCGGATAGGGAGGTGCCCACCCCATCATTGATGGTTTCGGCAAGGGACTCCGGCTCGGCTACCGGTGGGGGCGTAAAGCCCCGCTTGGCGTCGATCAGGCGCATTGCATCGCCCATCATATCGCGGCTTCCGGTGCTGATGGTTGGCAGCTTCTCATGGGCTAGGCCTAGACGGTCTGCCTCGGCAAGCAGGCGGCGCTTGTAAGCCTCCTCTTCTGTCTCGGGGGTGCTGGTCTGGGTCGATGGGTTGGGGGTGTTGCTGGTCATCGCTTGGTCTCTTTCGGGAATGGAAACAGGAGACCTGCCGCATCGGACCTAGGGGGGTGCACCTACAGGCGGCACGGCAGGCCCATAGCTCTCAGGCTTCGTCTACGGCGCTTTGGGGTTTCGCAAAGATGGCGTCCAGCAATGCCCTGAGGTTGTCCAAATACGCCTGCACTGAGAAGCCCTCTGGAAGGGTGCCCCCGGCCTTGCGCTCCCGTGCAAGGCGCTCACAGTGGAAGAGGACTTTCGCAGCCGCAAACTTTGTCGGCTTCCCCGCACCGACCTTGTAGAGGTTCTCCGGGCGGAGGTCTGAGAGGATGTCGAGAGTTGAAACAGCCTCATTGGGACCGGCCTCAATGAAGATACGAGACAACGGCATGTTGTCTTGAGGTGCATCCCGGAAAGAGGCCTTCGCGTAGATTCCGGGGTTGGGGCCCTTCCCGTTGGTATTGGTCACTACGCTGTGGCCTAGGCGAGTGAACTCATTCAAGAAGGCAAACTGGTAAGCCGATAGGCCAAAAGCTCTCTTGTGTTTCCCACCAAGTATCACGGCTAGTGGCACATCATGCCCCTCTGCCCGGAGTGCTTCCGGGTCATCGCAAGACCATGCCCATGTCCTCGCCCAAGGCGCTACTACCGCGAAAGCCTTGGCGGGGTCTTGGCGTACCCTCTCAGGTGTGATCAGCGGTGACCTAATGAAGGGATTGGGTTTCTTGCTGTTCATTTTGTGGTTCTCCATGTTGTCCGCTCGACACCTGCGAAAGGCACGAATCAGCAAGGCCCGCCAACGGGGTCAGCGGGCTTGATAAAACAGCTTATGATTTTGGTGGGGAGGGCTATTCGGCGGGATTGCCGGGGTGAACGGGCGGCTATGCCTATTCTGAACGGAGGGAATCTTACTCCGCATACGAAGTCTAACTTTTATTGATTTGTTTTCAGTGCTTTAGGCTTGGTAAGTGTCGGAGCTTTTTCAGACGCCGCTACGGCGGGCTTCCGCTTTGGACCGGTGAGCCTCTGACCTTCAACAAGGCGGTAGCGTTTGGCACCGTTCGGACCTTCATTGTCCACACAGACCACCCTCCCACTGCTCACTTGGCGGTGGAGCCATTTGGACACGCGGTCTGTGTGGTGGGTTCGTTGCGGGAGTTTGCCGCCTGGCCGCTTCCGAGTGGTTGTCTTGCATGAAGACGGCTTGCCCTCCTTACCCCGCCAATCGCGGTACCACCTATCCACCAGCTCTCGCGCAGCTTGCGGGCTTCGAACCCTCTCCATGCGACCGGCGCACCATGCCAGAAGGTCGTCCTCGCCTTGTTTCATGCGAGTTTTTCCTACCGGCATAGTGCCCCTCCGTAGTTCAGAACGCTGCCTAATTCTTCTTCAGAACGGCGCCTAACTCTAACAAGCTGTAAACATTGGGGGATTTTCCTCAAACTGTCGTAGCTGTTTGCGCAACCCGGCAAACGGCGATGTGGAGCGGCCCAACCCAGCAAAGCCGGGTCTGAAATGCGTCCGTAAGGCGCTCCCGGCCCAACTGCCAGTTCTGTATGCGGAGCGGGCTGCTCCAGAACTCGAAGCCAGCCTCATGGCCAAGAATGCGAAAGGTTCTCATTTGTAGGGCTCTCCTAGTTGCGGTGGTAATTGAACGGCTTCCACCAGACGCCGCTTGGCTTCCATCGGGTCCACTCCAGCGTAGCCTCGTTGTGAAAGCTCGGTGGATTTGGGCCGGTCCCTGTCGGTATGGCCAACCACCCAACTCAAAGTCCATTCGTCAAAGCCCGGATCACCTGCAAGCAGGGCGTCGCGTACTTTCCGGGAAAACCAGCGGCGGAAGGAGTGAAAGTCTACAGGGGAGCGGTCCCCCTTTCCTCCTCCCACGCCAACCTTGCGGCGGTACCGCGTGAAGCGCTTGACCATAGGGTGCGACCGTTGGGGACTCGAAGGCGTGTTCTCTCGAAGGTCTCTTATTAGGTAGTCCTCCAATCGGCCCTCATTCACCCGCTGATCGATGATCGGGGAGAGGCGGGCATGGACTGGGAATTGTCTAACGGCATTGTCAGTCTTGCCCTCGCGAACTTTGAATATTCCCCCGGCGCAGTCAGCCAATCTCAGCTTGCAAATCTCCTCGATGCGCATTCCGCTCAGCGCCGCAATATGCATTGCAAGTCGAAGCTCCGGATCGCTTGTGCAGTTGGAGAGTAGCGCGATCAGTTCGTCATCTGTGAAGGGCCGCTTGTCTTCCATGATGAGGCTCTTGGACCGAACTTGTGCTGCCTTTGATATCCGCTGGCCTAGCCAAGGGTTTTCCCCAATGAGAACGCCTCGCCTACTCAGGTACTCCCAGTAGGCCCGAAGGAATGCCAGGTAGGACTTCGCCTTCTTGGCGCTCCGGGTGGCCTCTAGGCTCTGGGCAATGAAGTCCCCGGCGACCCGTCTAGTTACTGACTCGATTGTCAGGGGAAGCGGTGCAGTGCGGAGCCAATCGCCTAACCACTCCAAGGCCCGCTTGAAGTCACTCGCTGTCTTCGCTTTGACACCCCACTGGGCAATGAACTCCTCCGAGTGCTGCCTCAGGGGCGTTTGCGCTCCAGTCGCTACGGCAACGTAGGCCTTTGCCCTGTCATATCCGTGGGTCTTTTCCAGCTGGTAGGCTCTCTCAATGACACCATCATGGTGGGTCTCATAGGCGCTTGGTGCTGCCAGCATCGTGGCGTCATCCCCCGGCGCTCGCACGTCGCGGCCCCGCTCACTCTCTGGGAACTTTGACAACACAAGACGTGCCCTCAGGGCTTCTGCCTCTACCGGATCATGAGCCTCTATTGCCCGCTCGGCATCGGCCAACAAGGCCTTGAAGTTCGCCAACACTGGCCACTTGAGTTTCTCAGCGGCAGCCCGGTCAGCCGTTCCGAGACCAGCCTTCATGAGCTTCTTGCCCAAGATTTCCTGAAGCCGGGCCGGTACCGCTACTTGCACTCGCCACTGACCGCCATGAAACTCAAGATAACTGGTCTTCGCCATGCTCTACCCCACCGTTCTACCCCAAGAGTGGCAACGAGGTGGTTGTTTTGCAAGGGGTTCAAAGGGTTAGGAGATGCGGGGGAGAGCTTCCCTCTCTCTCCGCCATTTTTGTTTGCGCTTTGCCGCCCGCCAACCCAAAGCGCGATGGCTCCCGGTTCGGACTTCGTCCTCTCTCTCCGCCATTTTCGTTCCGCTTCGGTGTCCGCCGCTCCAGCGCTTGGGCGCGAAGCCTGGGCTTGGTCCGCTCTTCTTTGACAGACGCACATGCTGCTTCAAACATTGGCTCCGGTTTCGTCCTGCTTCAAAGGCTTTTGGCGGGGCCTTCGGGCCTTGGGGTGTTGGCGCTTCATGCGGGAGGGGTTTCCGGTTGATCTGCGGCTGTAGAGGGCCTCTTGTTGTCCCGGTGATTGCATGAAGCGCCTGTTCCGGGTTGCGGCAGCACCCTGGCGGGAGGACCACCGCTTCAGTCGGCCTGCGTGCTTACGATCCATCCACGCTCGTCACCGCCGAAGACTTCGTGCCCCTCATCGGTCAGGATGACGGTGTCCTCGAGCTTGATGTATCCGCGGCTGGGGTGCTGCAGCGTGGTTTCCACCGACAGCACCATGCCTGGCTCGAAGGGCCGCTCGGCGTCGATCCCCTCATAGGCGACAGGATGATTTGTCATCAGGAATGGCGCTTCGTGGCTGATAAGTCCCATGCCATGGGCAAAGAAGTCGTTGTGCCTTGCATTGGCGCCGCGCCGGAGTTCGGCTTCGCCGGCGGCGATCATCTCGGCCCCGGTCCGGCCCGGCGCGATACAGGCGAAGGCCGCCTGCTGCACGGACTCGACTTCGGCCAGCAGATCGACCAGCTCAGTGTCGGGCTGGCCCAGCACGCCCATGCGGCAGATGTCGCCGATATAGCCAAAAAGATTGCCGCCGGAATCGATCGACATCACCTCTCCCTTGTTCCAGGTCTGGTCCGAGCCGGCGCGGATATGGCTGTCCCCGAGTGTCAGCAGGCAATATTCGAAAGCCAGTTCACGCCTGGTTTCCTCCTGACGCAAGCGTTCGATGATCTGATGCTTGGAGCTGCCCTGACCGGAGGCCTGGATCGTGGCCTGCATGGACTCGCTGATCCGCGCCGTTGCCTCGCGCAGCAGGTCGAGTTCGGGTTTTGTCTTGATCATCCGCAGCCGTGTGAGGTCCATGCTGGCATCAACCAGCGAGGACTGGGGCAAGGCCTGTGCGAGCGCGTCATAGCCGTCCTTGGGCATGAAGCCTGATTCAAACCCGATCCGGCCGCTGGCGACACCGCATTTCTGAAGATGTTCCGCGACCGCGGTCATGGTGTCCACCGAGCCCCAGTGATCGGGACGGAAATGGGGAACCCAGAACGGCGTCACCTTGTGCTCGTGGATCTCCATCTTGTTGGCGAAGTAGCCGGTGTTGTCGGGCTGGCCGCGGAGATAGACAAAGGCCGGCAGGTAACGGCTCTGGCCGATGGCATCCATGGCCGAGAAGAAGATGAACTGATATCCGCCCAGCAGGTAGCGGACATTGTGCTTTGACGTGGCAACCAGGGCATCGAGGCCGGCCGCTTCCATGGCGGCGTCGAGCGCGGCCATGCTGTAGGGCAGATCATCGACCGATGTGGCATGCAGGGGTGATATATCGTGCATCATATCCAACTCTCTGTTCAGGCGTGCGGCGGCGGCACAAGACTAAAATCAGGAAGCTCCCTGAGCAATTCCTCAGGTCCTGCAGGACTGTAGACGACAAACAGCTTCATCGCTGTGTCGCCGGTGTTCAGCGTCGAGTGAAAACGGCTTTCGGGCACGAACATGGTGCAGCCCGGGCGCACGGTTTCTGTCACCGGGTTGCCGTCCGGGTCCTCGATCATCTGCTCGCCCTCACCTTCGAGCACATAGATGATCTCTTCGGCGCCGGGATGATTGTGGCGGGAGTGGCCCTGGCCGGGCGGGACATGCACGACGCCCGCGGAGAACCTGCCGGCTCCGTTGACCGACGGCCCGCAGGTGATGGTCAGATGCCCCCAATCGAAGGCAAACCGGTCGACGGCTTCGGGGTAGACAAAAAGGGTCTCGCTCATGACTGGGTACCTTTCAGGTTGGGCAGTGATTTGAAATTGCGGATCTGGTCGCGGATGGCGGTTTCGGCCGGAAGTCTTTCGGCGGAACTGGCGCCGTAAAAGCCGTGGCACCCGTTGCAGCGCGACAGCACATAGGCAGCGTCGTCCGGCATCGAGATCGGTCCGCCGTGGCACAGGATGATGATGTCGTGACGCACCTTGCGGGCCGAGGCGGCGATGGCGTCGATTTCAGCGACGCAATCATCAAGGCTCTTGGCTGACGTGGCGCCGATGCTGCCGCCGGTGGTCACGCCCATATGGGCAACGATGATGTCGGCACCGGCGCGCGCCATGGCGTCGGCTTCGCCGGGATTGAACACGTAAGGCGTCGTCAGCAGATCGAGCTCGTGGGCTGCGGCGATCATGTCGACCTCGAGCCCGAAGCCCATGCCGGTTTCCTCAAAACTCTGACGCATCGCGCCGTCAAACAGGCCGATGGTGGGGAAGTTCTGCACGCCGGAAAATCCCATGTGCTTCAGCTCCGCCAGGAATTGCGGCATCAGCACGAAAGGGTCGGTGCCGTTGACGCCTGCAAGCACCGGCGTGTCGCGGACCACGGGCAGAACCTCGACGGCCATCTCCTTGACGATTTCATTGGCGTTTCCATAGGCCAGCAGGCCTGCCGCCGAGCCGCGTCCGGCCATGCGGTACCGTCCGGAATTGTAGATGATGATCAGATCGATGCCACCGGCCTCTTCGGCCTTGGCGGACAGTCCGGTTCCGGCACCGCCGCCGATGATGGGAAGACCCTGGGCCACCATGGCGTTGAGACGGGCGAGAATGTCCTTGCGGGGTATTGCGGGCATGAGGTGCTCTTTCAGATGAGTGAGAGGAAATGATCGACAGCGGCCCTGGCAAAGGCCGGGTCGTTGATGTGAAGCGGCAGCCGTTCGATGCGGCGGTTGCCCGACACCTCGAACGCCTCCTCGATGGCGGCAAACAGGGCGGCATCCGCTTCCGGATCGAAAAAGGCGCCGCCTTCGATGTCGAGCGCGGAGACCCCGCGTTCGGGGATCAGAAACCGCACCGGCCCGGTGCAGCTGCTCAGTTTGCGTCCGATCCAGCTGCCGATCTGGCGGCATTCCTCCGGCGTCGTGCGCATCAGCGTGACATTGGAGTTGTGGTGGTAGAACTGCCGTCCGGCAAAGGCTGCGGGGACGGTTTCCGGCGCCCAGAAATTGACCATGTCGAGCGCACCGGCGGAGCCGACATAGGGTATGCCGGTGCGGGCAATGGCATCCAGCCGGGCCTGAGATGCCGGCAAGACGCCGCCCAGCAGCAGGTCACATATCTCGGTGGTGGTGATATCAAGCACGCCGGCGAGGACGCCGTCATCGACCAGCTTTTCCATCGTCCGCCCGCCAACACCGGTGGCGTGGAAGACCATGCAGTCATGGGTGGAACCGAGCTGCTCCACCATCGCGGTGACGCCTTGCGTGGTCACGCCGAACATGGTCAGGCCAACGGAGCGATGCTGACTGGTCGCTTCAAACGCGGTCTTCACCATCCCGGATAAAGCATGGGCCGCATTGTGCAGGATCATGCGGCTGAACCGGTTGAGGCCGGCAAAATCGGTGACGGAAGGCATCATCACGATATCGGAAATATCGACATAGGGACCGACATCGCCGGACGCCAGCGTCGAGACCATGATCTTGGGAAGGCCGTAGGGCAGACCGCGCATTCCGGCGGTCACGATCGAGGTTCCGCCGCCGCCGCCGATGCCGATCACGCCGGCGACATCCTCGCGCGTGGTCATGTAGCTGGCAAAAGCGGTGCTCATGGCTGCAACGGCCACGCCGCGATCATCGCCTGACAACACCGCAGCCGTGCCTTCGGGATGACAGGCCGCAACCTCGCTGGCTGCGACATTCACATCGATCGTCGGCATGCGGGTTCCGACATCGACGAGGATGACGGGGACGCCGGTATCCGCGATGGTTTGCGCCAGATAGGCGAGCTCCGGCCCCTTGGTGTCGGCAGTGCCGACCACATAGACATGCTTCAAGATTTTCTCCTCCCAACCGGGCATCCTCTCCCCGATGCCGTCGTTGACGCTCCACAAACTCGAAATCAGGCCTTGCTCATTTGTGAGACGCGAGTATCATAATGATATGAACGTCTCAGATCAGTCAACCGCTTCACAGGCAAAACCCAAGCCCGGTCCCCGGGCGCGGACGCGAAAACTGATGGTCTCGACCGCCAGCCGGCTGATGCAGTCGGGCCTGACGCCATCGGTCAGCGAAGTCGCGGAGGCGGCCGAAGTGTCGCGCGCCACGGCCTATCGCTACTTTCCCGACCAGGCGGCGCTGGTTCATGCGGTGGTGGACGAGGCGCTGGGTCCGATCCTGAAATGGGAGGGCAAGAGCCTGGACGCGGAAGAACGGGTCCTCGACCTGTTCGACACCGCGCTGCCCCGGATCTGGGAGTTTGAAGCCACCTTCAAGGCCGCGCTCAGGCTGTCGCTGGAGCGCTGGGCGCAGGACGGAGCATCCAGCAACCAGCCGCGCTTCACCCGCGGCCACCGCATCGACCTTCTCAATGATGCGCTGTCGCCGTTGCGCGGTGAGTTGACGGAAGCCGAATTTGACCGTCTCGCCCAGGCGATTTCGCTGATTTTCGGCGTCGAGCTCTACACCGTGCTCAGCGATATCTGGGAGCTCTCCGGCGCGCAGTCCTCCCAGGTGGCCAAATGGGCTGCCAGCGCGCTCGTGCGGGCAGCGGTTTCCGAGGCGGGAAGCGCAGCTCAGGCTCAAAGCAAGAAATGATCTGGTCAGACCAGTAAGCAAAATTCCGATTTTCATGTTGGCTCTCTCCGGCAGAGAGGTTTCTTCATAAAACGCCCGAATTCAACCTCTATTGCATTTATATCGTCACATACAAGCAATAGATCATGGTTTTAGGACAAGTGGAGCGGTTGACCAATCCGAAATTTGGTAATACCAATTTGAAATTGCATGGAGGGACCGAGGAGGGTCGCCCGAAGCAAGAGAGGTACAAACCAGCCAGCAGAGACCGGAACCCGCGGCACAGACAATGCCAGTCCGGAAATCTGGCCCTGCCGACCGGTCAATCTCGAATGGTATCAATGGGAGGAGAGCAGAATGCGCACGAAACTGATCAGCATCGCGGGAGGACTTGGACTTGCTCTGGCAAGCGGGACTTCGGCCTATGCTCAGGAACTGACAATCTTCTGGGCCGAATGGGACCCGGCAAACTATCTTCAGGAACTCGTCAACGAGTATGAAGAAGAAACCGGCGTCATGGTGACCGTCGAGACAACTCCTTGGTCTGACTTCCAGACCAAGGCCTTCACCGAATTCAACGCCCGTGGCTCGGCCTATGACATGATCGTCGGCGACAGCCAGTGGCTGGGGGCTGCTTCCGAAGGCGGTCACTATGTCGACCTTACCGACTTCTTCAACGAGCACAATCTCGGCGAAGTCATGGCGCCGGCGACAGTGAAATACTATGCCGAGTATCCCGGCAATTCCGGCAAGTATTGGGCCGTTCCGGCCGAAGGCGACGCGGTGGGCTGGTCCTATCGCAAGGACTGGTTCGAAGACCCCGAGGAAATGGCCGCCTTCAAGGAAAAATACGGCTACGACCTGGCGCCGCCAAAGGACTGGAAACAGCTCACTGACATTGCCGAGTTCTTCCATCGTCCGGATGAAAACCGCTACGGTATCGCGATCTATACCGACAACTCCTATGACGCCATGGTCATGGGTGTCGAGAACGCGATCTTCTCCTACGGCGCCGAGCTCGGCAATTTCGAGACCTATGAAGTCGACGGATACGTCAACAGCGACAAGGCTGTCGCGGCGCTCGAGAACTACAAGAAGCTCTACAGCTACACGCCTCCGGGCTGGGCCAAGACCTTCTTTGTCGAGAACAACCAGGCAATCACCGAAGGCCTGGTGGCCATGTCGATGAACTATTTTGCCTTCTTCCCGGCGCTTCTGAACGAAGCCTCCAACCCGCATGCCGCAAATACCGGCTTCTTTGCCAACCCGGCGGGTCCGGATGGCGACCAGTTTGCGGCGCTTGGCGGACAGGGCATCTCCGTCGTCAGCTATTCCGAAAACAAGGAAGAGGCGATGAAGTTCCTGGAGTGGTTCATCAAGGACGAAACCCAGAAACGCTGGGCTGAGCTGGGCGGCTACACCGCAAGTGCAGCGGTGCTGCAGTCGGAAGAGTTCCGCAAGGCCACGCCTTACAATGAGGCGTTCTACCAGACCATGTTCAAGGTCAAGGACTTCTGGGCGGTGCCGGAATTTGCCGAGCTGCTGACGGCTGCCAACCAGCGCCTGTATCCCTTCATCGTCGGCAATGAAGGGACTGCCAAGGAGACGCTCGACGCGCTGGCGGCCGATTGGGAAGCCACCTTCAAGAAGTATGGACGCGCGCAGTAACAGCTGCCCGCCAGACTGACACATCCAAGGGGCGCTGCGGCGCCCCTTCCTTCCCCAATACTTCGCAAAGCAAGGAAGCTATCCCGTGGCGTCCCAAGTCATGACCAATCTGGACCCGAAATCGCGCGCTGCCGCCAAGGGGCTGAGTGATCTGACAATCCGCAACCTGTTCATCATTCCGACAATTGCGTTTCTGATCATTTTCAACATTTTCCCGCTGCTGTACTCGCTGGCCTACTCGTTCACCGATTTCAGGGCCTCGACCAATGCGCCGGCGAATTTTGTCGGTCTGCAGAATTACCGCGACCTTCTGAGCGATCCGTTCATCTGGAAGAACTTCTCGATCACCGCGAAATATGTGCTGATTTCGGTGACCGGACAGGTGCTTGTCGGCTTCGGCCTGGCCATGCTGCTCAACCGCTCTATCCCCGCCAAGGGGCTGATCACCACGTTGCTGCTGTTGCCGATGATGTTGTCGATGGCTGTCGTGGGCCTGTTCTGGAAGCTGCTTTACGATCCGAATTTCGGCATCATCAACTACTTCCTCGGGCTCGACAAATTCGAATGGCTCGCCGATCCCGATGTCGCGCTCTATGCCATCGCCATTGTCGATATCTGGATGTGGGCGCCCTTCGTGATGCTTTTGTCGCTGGCCGGTCTTTCGGCTGTGCCCAAACATCTTTACGAGGCTGCGGAAATCGACCGGGCCTCGGGCATCTACACCTTCTTTCGCATCACCCTGCCGCTGGTGGCGCCGATCCTGATGATCGCGATCATCTTTCGCACCATGGAAGCCTTCAAGACCTTTGACCTCGCCTATGTGCTGTCATCGCAACCGACGACCGAGCTGATCGCGATCCGGCTCTACAAGATGGCGTTTCAGGAATGGCAGACCGGCATGTCCTCGGCATTTGCCTACATCGTCCTGATCATGGTGGTGGCAATCACCAACATCTACGTGAAATACCTCAACAAAGTGAAGGCGCGCTAAGATGGCCGGAGTACGCACACCTCGCGAAATACTGACAAACCGGGTGGCAATCGTGGCGGTCTTTGTCGCGCTCGCCATCATGCTGACGCCGATCTACTGGATCGCCTCGACATCCTTCAAACCCCGCAACCTGGCAACCACGATCCCGCCAACGGTGGTGTTCGAACCGACGGTTTCGCCCTTCGTCAAGCTTTTCACCAAGCGTTCGCAGCTGCGCGAACAGCCGACCCAGGAGGAATATGACGCTGCGCCCTGGTGGGAGCAGATGGTGTTTGACGGCGGCGAAAAAGTGGTGCGCAACCGCAGGTCCGGTGAGGTGACGATGTCCGGATATGGCGACCGCTTCACCAACTCGCTGATCATCTCGATCGTCTCGACCGTGCTTGCCGTGTCCATGGGGACGCTGACCGCCTATGGCTTCAGCCGCTTCAAGGTGGCGGGCGAGGACGACTGGCTGTTCTTCATTCTCTCGACCCGGATGCTGCCGCCGGTGGTCGTCGCCATTCCCATGTTCCTGATGTACCGGGTGGTGGGGCTCAATGACACGCATCTGGGCCTGATCATTCTCTACACCGCGTTCAATCTGAGCTTCGCGGTCTGGATCATGAAGGGTTTCATCGACGAGATCCCGCGCGAATATGAAGAAGCGGCACTGGTCGACGGCTACACCCGCATGCAGGCCTTCTTCAAGGTGGTTCTGCCCGAGGCGCTGACCGGCATGGCGGCAACAGCCGTGTTCTGTTTCATCACCGCCTGGAACGAATATGCCTTCGCGCTGATCATGACCAACCGCAACGCCCAGACGGCGCCGCCCTACATCCCGTCCCAGGTCGGCAGCGGCCTGCCGGACTGGACCGTGATCGCGGCAGGCACGTTGCTGTTCCTGATCCCGGTGGCCATTTTCACCTTCCTCCTGCGCAACCATCTTCTGCGCGGCATGTCCTTCGGAGCGATCCGCAAATGAGTTTTCGTGAGCTTAACCAGCGCATTCTTGCGCCCGCCGCACAAGGCCTGATGATCTTCGGCATCATATCGCTGTGCCAGCCCTGGAGCCTGTTTCTGCACCAGTACGGCGTCACCCTGACGCTTGTCGGTCTGATCGCCTTCATGGTCACCTCGAAGATCGCCCCCGACCCGGAAAAGGATGAAGGCTTCATCGAAGATGCTCTCGATACGCTCGACATCAACGAGACTTCCACCCCGGCCGGCTCCAGCCGCGGAGGCTCCAACTGATGGCGCAGATCGATATCCGGAACGTGCAGAAGTTCTTCGGCCAGCACCAGGTGCTCAAGAACCTCAACCTGACCATCGAGGATGGTGAATTCGTCGTCATGCTGGGCCAGTCGGGCGGTGGCAAGACCACGGCGCTGCGCGCCATCGCCGGGCTTGAAACCGTGACCTCCGGCAAGATCCTGATCAACGGAACCGAGGTCCAGGACCGCAAGGCCGCTGACCGCGACATCGCTTTCGTGTTCCAGTCGTTCTCGCTCTACCCGCACATGACGGTTCGCGAGAACATCGCCTTTCCGCTGCGGGCAGTCAGGATGAACGCGGCGGACCGCGACAAGGCGGTCAGCGAAGTGGCTGAAACGCTGCAGATCGCCGAGCATCTCAACCGCAAGCCATCGGCACTTTCGGGTGGTGACATGCAGCGGGTGGCGATCGGCCGGGCGCTGGTCCGGCGGCCGCAGGCGCTCTTGATGGATGAGCCACTGGGCGTGCTCGACGCCAAACTGCGCGAACAGATGCGGGCCGAAATCAAACGCCTGCATATCGCCCGCGGCTCGACCTCGGTCTACGTCACCCATGACCAGATCGAGGCCATGAGCCTCGCCGACCGGATCGTCATCCTGCATGACGGCGTTCTGCAGCAGGTCGGTCCGCCGGACGAAGTCTATCTTCATCCGACCAATCTGTTCGTGGCGAAATTTGTCGGTTCGCCGGTGATGAACGTCAATGCTGTGCGGCTGGAAGGAAACAATGTCGTGATCAATGGCGCCAGCCAGGGCTTTCATTTCCCCGACCAGATGCTGGGCCATGCCCGGAGCGCTGCCGGCGAGATGACGCTTGGTGTCCGTCCGGAAGCCGTGTTGCTGTCTCACCAGCCGTCAGACGGCTTTGTCGAAGCGGTGACGACCAATATCGAGCCACTGGGCAGCCATGACATTGTCGATGTCCGGCTTGGCGACACGGTGCTGCGGGCGCGCACCGAAAGTGCTTTCGTGTCGGGTGAAGGCCAAAAGGTCTGGGCCCGGATCGATCCGTCCCAGGCACATTTCTTTGATACGGCCACAGGCCTCAATCTGCGGGGAGCGAACTGATGGCTGACATCGCTTTGCAGGGCATCACCAAGAAATTCGGATCCAACACGGCGTTGCGGGATCTCGATCTCGAGATCAAGGATGGAGAATTCTTTGTCCTTCTCGGGCAGACCGGTGCCGGCAAAACCACCACGCTGCGCCTGATCGCCGGCCTGGAGGTTCCGAATTCCGGCAAGGTCATCCTCGACGGGCACGACGCCACCAACTGGAACGCGGCCGAGCGCGACGTGGCCCTGGTGCTACAGCAATACTCGCTCTACCCGCGGATGACGGTGCGGGGCAATCTCGAGTTTCCGCTCAAATCGCGAACCCAGAATTTTACCGCAGCCGAGATCAAGGAGCGCGTCGACCGGGTGGCCGAAACGCTGCAGATCACCCGCCTGCTCGACCGCAAGGTGGAACGGCTGTCGGGCGGCGAGATGCAACGCGTCTCGATCGGCCGGGCGATCGTGCGACAACCGCGGGTCTTCCTAATGGATGAACCGCTTTCGGCACTTGACGCCAATCTGCGCGATGTGTTGCGGGTCGAGCTAAAGAAGCTGCACAGCGAACTCGGCGCGACCTTCGTCTTCGTCACCCATGACCAGGTCGAGGCCATGTCGATGGGCGACAAGATCGGCGTTCTCAACCGGGGCAGGCTGGTGCAGGTCGGCACACCGTCGGAAATCTATGCCAGACCGCTCAACACCTTCGTCGCCCGGTCCGTCGGCACACCGCCGATGAACCTGCTCGACGGTGTTCTCAAGGGCAACATGGCAGTGCTCGACGCCGGAAAGTTCAGCCTGCCGGTGGCTTCACCGCATGGCGGCGACGGCAACCGGATCCGCTTCGGCATCCGTCCCGAAGATGTGGTGCTTGACGACAACGGCCCGGCCTCGGCGCGGGTGTTCGACATCGAGAACCACGGAGTGATCAAGATCCTGACCCTCGACATCGACGGCACGCATCTGCATGCCACGGTCTCGGCGCAGACACAGGTGCATATCGACGACACTGTCAGGTTCAGCTGGAAACCCGAGAAGGTCCTGTGCTTCGATCCCTCCAGCGGGCGCAATCTCGGCCTCGGCTGAGCTTGCGTTCGGCAAGCCGGAACCTCCCGGAAGCAGGGCGGTTTGTCTGGATGCTTGATCCAGGCGAACCGTTCCTGCATCTGGCGGGGATTTGGAGGATGCACGCGGCGGGGCTGCACCAGGCTTGGCTTGAGCGATCGAGGCCGAGGCAACCACAACCGTTGCCTAGATGACCCCGGCATAAGCGGAATGCGATGCTTCCGGCACCGTCATCCAGAGCCGCGCTTGATCTCAGCTCGGGTGCCTGTTCACCCTATTTCGCAAACCGCGCCTGATAGGCCTCCCAGGCGTCCGGATTGCAGAAATTGAAGGGTTTATCACCAGCCAGGATCCGCCTGGTCTCCATCACCACGCCCTGGCCCATCCGCAGCATGCTTTCCTCGGTGATCCCGGCCATGTGCGGTGTCAGGATGACGTTGCGCATCGACATCAGCGGATGACCGTTTGGCAACGGTTGCTGGTCAAAGACGTCAAGCACCGCGCCGCCGATCGTCCCGGCCCTCAGCGCCTCGACAAGTGCTGTTTCATCGACCACCGGGCCGCGCGCCACATTGACCAGAATTGCATCAGGCCGCATCCGGGCAAGCTCCGCTGCCCCGATCATGCCGCGGGTCTTGTCATTGAGCGGGCAGCAAAGCACCACCACGTCGCAGTCTCCCAGCAGAAGGCTCAGGTCTGCTGCCTCGGCGCCATCGGGCAAAGCCTGCGGCCGGCTGGTAAGCGCCAGCACCTTCATGCCAAAGCCGTGGCGGGCGATGCGGAACAGGGCGTTGCCGACATTTCCCATTCCGACGATGCCGAGCCTGCGGCCGCTCAGCTCCCTGCCGTGATCGGAATGGGGCCGTGCGATGGCCCAGCCGGCGGACCTCAAGTCGGCGGCGACGGAAGGGTATTTGCGCAACAGTGCCAGAGAGGACCAGATACAGTGCTCGGCCACGGTCACCGCATTCACGCCCGGCACATTGGCCACCAGCACGCCGGTTTCGGTGGCCACGTCGACGGGGATCATGTCGAGCCCTGCCCCGTGCCGCACGGTGGCCCTGAGCCGGGACTCGCGCCGCAGGATCTCGGGTGGAATCGGTGCGCGCACGACGATGATCGATGCGCCGGAACTCTGCTCGAGGATTGCTGCCGGGGTCGGCTCGCTGGCAATGGTCAGGTTGCCAAGCTCTTGCAGTTCGGCCGTCACTTCAGGATGCAGCGGATGGGTGGAAAAGATCATCTCGGGCATCGGATCCGGCTCCGCAATTCTGGTGAAGGCTCAGGCGTGTGACTGCGGCAACTCGGACTGCTCTGAGGTGCTGGCCCCATTGGAATCGAGGATTTCGGTCCAGTAGCTCTGCGCCCGTCCCAGATGGGTGTTCATCAGCGCCTGGGCCAGAATGCTGTCGCGGCGATACAGCGCATCGAAGATCTGCATGTGTTCCTTGTGCGACTTGATGTTGCGCTCCGGCTTGCCGAAATAGATCGGCATGCGCTGCTCGCTGGCGGCATAGAAACTGGAGCAGATCTTGTAAAACATCTCGTTTTGCGTGGCGCGAACGATTTCGAGGTGAAACTCGCCATCGAGCCGGTGCAGGCCCATGCCGTCGGCGATCTGCTTTTCCGAGCGCTCGAGAATATCGCGCAGCTTGTCGAGATTCTCCTCGGTTGCGCGCTGGGCCGCCAGTTCCGCCGCCTTGATCTCGTGGATCTTGCGCAGTTCCACGGCCTCGAAGATCTGCCGTGGCTGCAATTGCACGCCGGCGGAGGCCAGCAGCGCCATCGAGCTCAGTCCCGCCGATTCCATGGTGAGATAGATGCCGGACTTGGCGCGGCGTTCGATCAGTTGCAGGGCTTCGAGAATTGCCAGGGATTCACGCACCTGGCCGCGGCTGACGGCAAAATGCTCCGCAAGTTCCCGCTCCGAGGGGGCCTTGCCGGCGTTGCCGCTGGCCACCGCCACGATATGCGCCACCAGACCGGGCAGAAACTCGCTTTCGGAACTCGTCATATGACCCTTGCATAGTTGTTGAGAACGGCTTCGTTCATGGTGAAGCCGAGACCCGGCTTTTCGGGAAATTCGATCATCCCGTCCTTTGCCACCACGGATTCGCCAATGATATCATGGATCATCGGATTGGCGCCAAGGGAAAACTCGATCGCAAAGCTCGCCGGTGAGGCAGCACAGACGTGCAGGCCGGCAAAGAAGCATGGGGCGCCGGCCCAGAGATGCGGCGCCAGGCGGAGATTGAACGCCGATGCGATCGTGCCGATCCGCATGGCCTCGCTGATGCCGCCGCAAAATGCCGGATCCGGCTGAAAGATATCGGCCGCGCGCATCAGCGCAAGGTCGCGGAAGGCAAACCGGGTGGCTTCGCTTTCGCCGGTGGAGACCGGAATCGGGATCGTGGCGCGGACTTCGGCAATGCCTGCCTTGTCATCGGCGATGATCGGCTCTTCGAACCAGGCCAGGTCGCAGTCCTCGACAAGCTGGGCAAAGCGCCGCGCCGTCGCCACCGTGAATGTGCCATGCGCGTCCACGGCCAGTTCGATGTCGGGACCGAGCGCCTTACGGGCCGCCCTGACCCGGGCCGCCGAGGCATGCGGATTTGCGTCCATGGCGCCGACCCGCATCTTGACGCTGCGGAACCCGCCGGCATCGACATAGGACTGCAATTGCTCGCCGATCTTGTCGGCGCCGGCCCAGCCGCCGGATGCATAGGCCTGCATCCGGTCGGCCTTGCGGCCGCCCAGCAGTTTCCAGACCGGCTTGCCGTCGGCCTTGCCAAGAATATCCCACAAGGCGATGTCGATTGCGCTGATGGCGGCAACCGTCAGGCCGCGCCGTGCCATTTCCGGCATCGCGTGGCCTGCTGCAGCGGCCTTTTCGGCCCGCACGCCATTGTAGAGATCTTCCCATATGAAGGTCACATCCGCCGGGTCGCGACCGATGATGCGTGGCCCGAAATCCTCGTTGAGCAGACGCACCAGCGTGGCGTAATTCCCCGCACTGCCCGCGGCATTCTTCCCCTCGCCCCAGCCGACGATGCCATCATCGGTTTCGATGCGCAGGATCGCCGCATCGAAGGTGCGCAAGGTTCCGAAATCACTGGTGTGCTGACGCGCCTCTTCGATCGGGATCTGAATCCATTGGGCATGGACGGACTTGATTTTCATGACAGCGACCCTCGTGCCCCGGTGGCGGAAAATTCCGCTCCCGGGGAACGCCTCTACGAGTTACTTGATCAGCGGCAGCAGCGTTTCGGCTGTGATCCGCATCTGGTCGGAGTAGAATTTTTCGGTCAGCAGGCTTGATCCGTGGTCCTGGATGAATTTCAGCTGTTCCGGCGAAATGTCCACCGGATCGCGTTCCACCATGTCGGGGTAGATGGCGGCAGGCGTGCGGTCGACGGGGGCCACGAACTCGTTGGTCAGCGCGCCGTCATAGCCGATCTCTTTCAGCGTCTCGACGATCTTGGGCCAGTTCAGGTGGCCAAGACCGGCGGCGAAACGGTTGTTGTCGGCGACGTGGAAATCAAACAGTCGCTTGCCCGCCAGACGGATGGCGTCATAGATGTCGGATTCTTCCATGTTGAGGTGATAGGCATCAAGGCAGACGCCGCAATCGGGATGCACCGCATCGGCAAGGGCCAGGGCCTGGGCGGCACGGTTGAAGATATAGGTCTCGAAGCGATTCAGCGGTTCGATGCCGATCTTGACGCCGACCTTCTGGGAATGGGCGAAACATTCCCTGGTCGCGTCGACCAGCCATTTCCACTCTTCTTCCTCCGTGGCGTCGGGCTGCACCTTGCCAACCGTGGCCGGCACCAGCGTGATCACTTCGCCTTCCAGTTCGCTGACCATGGTCAGGACGCTCTTGACGTAATCGACCGTGCGGGCGCGCTGGCCTTCGTCCTTTGCCGCCAGATTGCGCTCGCCCAGGGTCAGTGTCACCGCACCCCAGCAGCGGATCCCGTGCTCCTTGAGAAGCGCCCGGGTTTCCTTGGTGTCGTACTGGGTCGGCTCACCGGAGATCTCGATGCTTTCATACCCGAACTGCTTGATGCGGCGAAGCGTGACGTCCAACGGTTCGGCCCGCATCCAGTTGTGTGTCGACAGGTGCATGGTAATCCTCCCTCACAGCAGAGCTCCTCAACTCTGCCGCCTGTTACATTTGCATTCTGGTTAGACCAATTAATCTCATTCTTGAAGCTGATCAAGCCTGAGACGGTGCAAAATTTGAATATTCCCACATTTTGAGACATAAATTGCCACTTGCGTAGCGCTTCCAAAAGTGGTGACGTAGTGTCCGATGATTTTTGGTATTACCAGTTTGACGGATTGATCTGTTTCTGATCGGGGGAAGCGCGGTGAAAATCGGGATGAACATGTTTTTGTGGACCACCCATGTCGGCCCGGAGCACATGCCGCTGCTGAAGGACCTCAAGGCGTGCGGCTATGACGGCGTGGAAATCCCGGTGTTCGAAGGAGAGATCGGTCACTACAAAGAGCTTGCATCGCTTCTCGATGATCTCGGGCTGGAGCGGACCGCCGTGGCGGCGATGGGCGACCCGGCGATGAACCTGATCGGCACTGCGGCGGAGCGGGCAAGGGGTGTCGACCATATGCGCGTCACGCTGGACAAGGCGCAGGCGCTCGGCGCCAGCCTGATCTGCGGTCCGCTGCATTCCACCCTGGGGCATTTTTCAGGCGAAGGACCAACAGGCGAAGAGCTGGCCAGTTCGGTCTCGTCGCAACGCCAGATCGGCGAGCATGCGGCAGGCCTTGGCATCACTGTCGCCCTTGAAGCGCTCAATCGCTTCGAATGCTACCTGGTCAACACCATGGACGATCTCTCGAGCCATCTCGCCGAAATCTCGCACCCCAATATCCGCGCCATGTATGACAGTTTTCATGCCAATATCGAGGAGCTCGATCCGGCCGCAGCGCTGACGCGGAATGCCGGTAATGTTGCCCATATCCATATCTCGGAAAACGACCGGGGTGTCCCCGGCCGCGGCAATATCGACTGGCCGCAACTCTATTCGGCCATTCGCGCGATCGGATATGACGGCTGGCTGACGATCGAAAGCTTCGGCCGTGGCCTGCCTGATCTGGCGGCCGCCACCAGGGTCTGGCGCGACTTCGCCGAGAGCCCCGAAGCTGTCTATCGCGAGGGATATACGCACATCAAGAGATCGCTTGAGAGCCATTGAGGTTATCGGCTAGCCGGAGCGGCCAAACCGCCTGACTGAGCCGCTTGAGCGACAAATTCGGAAAATCTGAGGAGGAAATATCATGAAGACCATCAAGGGCCCGGCGCTGTTTCT
>TARA_R110002012_G_scaffold50755_1_pt1 | contig 65961 bp, 52 predicted proteins | sample TARA_R110002012 | Tara Oceans TARA_R110002012 (sample SAMEA4396515) | marine metagenome | biome: Westerlies Biome; feature: [DCM] deep chlorophyll maximum layer (ENVO:01000326); material: water (ENVO:00002006), including particulate matter (ENVO:01000060) such as... | depth 40 m
CTGAGCAACAACATCAATGTGCTTGACTACTCCAGCGATGCAAATGCCCAAAGTAACAACCGACCACAAAACGGATTGATTACTACCAATATTCTAGGTATAAACTACTCGGATAATTGGGGTGAAAAGATAAAGATCAGCGGTAGCTATCAATACAATCACCGCAAAAATACTAACCTGTCTAGCCTGTCCCGAGAATATGTAACTGGCTCTGAGTCAGATCAAATATACACCGAAGACAGTAGAGAGACCCGCACTAGCCAGGATCACCGCTTCGATATGAGATTGGAGTATAATATTAATGACAACAATAGAATACTTTATCGTCCTAGAATCTCAGCAAATTTCGAAAACGAAAACTCCGGATTCTTTGGACAAAGTGTGAACAATGCCGGCCCATTAAACCAGACAGAAAATATACGAACAGCTGATAACGAAGACTATGATATGTTTCATCGCTTGTTCTATAGTCACAGGTTCGGAAAGGAAGGAAGAAGTCTTACACTTAGCGCAAATACTGGAAACCACGGCAATAAAGATGATGCCTATCGTACCGCTACCAATATTTACTACCAGCCCGATGAACGTACCGAAGTGATCAATCAGAACATTACCAGAGATAGATCTGGAAATGATTGGGAAACAGGTATTTCATATACTGAACCTATAGGAAAAAATGGGCAGATGGAACTGGAATATGAAATTGGAAACAGATTTAATGATTCGGATCAATTGACTTTTGACATCTTAAATGATGACATTAATAATCCAAATCTTTCACTTGATACTGCTTTGAGTAATTCTTTTGAGAGTAAATACTTAAGACAGGAAGTTGAGCTGGGGTATCAGTATCAGCTTGAGAAGTTGAAGTTTCAGGCAGAATTGGAATATCAAAACGCAAATCTGAAAAATGATCAGCTTTTCCCTGCGGTAGGAACCATTGACCGGACTTTTGAAAGTTTCATGCCGACTGTTAGGTTTGATTACACCATTTCTTCTACAACTAATTTTGAATTGGATTATGATACTGACGTGGACGCACCATCGGTAGATCAACTTCAAAATGTGATAGATAACTCTAATCCTCTGCAGTTGAAAACAGGAAATCCTAATCTGGAGCAGTCCTATTCCAACCGCTTGAGATTAAGATTTAGAAGTAATAATCCTGATAATGACAGATCTTGGTTCGTATTTGCTCAATATAGGTTAGTAAAGGATGCCGTATCTAACAGTACGTTCACTGCAGAGGAAGCTACAGAATTGCCTGGAGGAATTATATTGGAAAAAGGCTCTCAGTTATTCAGACCTGTGAATTTGGATGGGTTTAAAGACTTTAGATCCTGGGTGAGTTATGGAATTCCGCTCGATTTTGTGAAGTCAAACTTTAACATCAATGGCGGGTTCAGCAGCACTAAGCGACCTGGTCAAGTCAACAACCAACTGAGCTTTAATAATTCTTCAAGATTAAGTACGGGAATTTCATTGAGTAGCAATATTTCTGATCAAATAGATTTCAATATATCTACCCGTTTTTCTTACTACGATGTGGAAAACACGCTGAATTCCAATCTTAACAATAACTATTATAACCAGCGCTCAAGACTGAACTTAAGCTGGATTATATGGGAAGGTTTTGTTTACAGATTGGATATTAACCATCAACTCAACTCAGGTCTTTCGGCAGGATACGATGCAAATGTGGTCTTAATGAATATGAGTGTAGGTAAAAAAGTGTTTGGTAATCAGCGAGGAGAAATCTCTTTAAATGTCTATGATTTACTTGGACAAAATAGAAGTGTATATAGAGACGTCACTGATGCTTATGTACAGGATGGTCAAAACAATGTGATGCAGCGCTACTTTATGTTATCATTCTCTTACAATATCCGCCATTTTAACAGAGGAACAGACATGGATGATTACAACGAAATTTATAATGACTAAAAAAAAGGCTGAACGGAAATATTTCTGTTCAGCCTTTTACATTTTATAATTTACTTTTTAAGCTAGCATAGCCTCGCATTCAGCTATACATTCCCGACAAGCTTCTGCACATTTGATGCATTCTTCATGCTCATGTTTTTCGCATTCCTGAGCACAGTTGTAGCAAGCATCAATACACTGCTGCATTGCAATAGCTCGATCTCCCGAGTTACTTTCATTTGCAGCTATACAGTCCCTGCAAGCATCTATACATCGTTCACAGTATTTAACACAATCCTGCATTCCAGGTCGGTTACTACATGAGTCAATACAATTTGTACAAGCTTCTATGCATTGTTCGCATGCGACAATACACTCATTCTCAGATTTGATAATAGAATTCATAATATTGTTTTTTTTGGTTAAAAGAATTGTTTGAAGGAATCAACCAGAAGCTAATTAATCAAACATTGGGTTTAGAGTTATTGAACTAAATATAAATACTTACACCTCAATAAGCTAGCCAAGCCATGAATTCCTTTTAATAGCGAAATAGGGATTTGATTATCGAGTAACTATCCTGATAACCAAAACTATATGAGGCTGAAAATTCACAAGTTGAGTATTTCGGAAACATGAAAAAATGTCAATAAGAAACTTTCCTGTTGAAAATTCTATTTGACTAGTAACTACAAGAAATCACCTGTTTTGAAAACGAACTTACCCTATTCTATTCTTGATCTTGCTATTATCCGAGAGGATTTTGATGCCAATGATGCATATCGAAGAAGTTTACAACTTGCCCAGCACGCCGAGAAACTTGGCTATACCAGAATGTGGCTTGCCGAGCATCACAACATGGCTAATGTCGGCAGTTCTTCACCCCAGATTTTAATTGGCTATCTGGCAAACGGTACGTCGAAGATCCGTCTAGGCTCTGGAGGAATTATGTTACCAAATCACAGCCCACTAATCATCGCTGAGCAATTTGGAACTTTGGCAACACTATACCCAAACCGAATCGACCTGGGACTAGGCAGAGCTCCGGGTACGGATCAAACTACGGCTTCGGCCCTAAGACGAGGCAGACATGAATCTGTTCAGGAATTCCCAAGTGATTTGGATGATCTTCGCCGATATTTCTCTGAGGATAATATAGACTCAAAAGTGAGGGCTTTTCCTGCCGAGGGACTTGATATTCCTATCTATCTACTTGGATCAAGCATGAGTAGTGCAGTATTAGCTTCGCAAAAAGGACTTCCCTATGCTTTCGCAAGTCACTTTGCTCCGGGCTATCTAATCAATGCTTCGAAGTATTACCGTGAAAATTTCCAGCCTTCTGAAACTTTATTAAGTCCATACTTCATCTCCTGTGTAAATGTCATCGCAGCAGACACTGATGAAGAAGCACATTATTTGGCTACTTCCTTTTACCAAACAGCCTTAGGGATTATTCGAGGCAGATCCTATCCGATGAAAAAACCGGTAAAAAGCATGGAAGGAATCTGGTCGGAACCCGAAGCCGCAGCAATTCAGAATATGATGGCCTGTACTTTTATCGGAACCAAAGATTCACTTAAACCACAATTCGAAAGCTTCTTCAGACAGGTAGAAGTGGACGAATTAATGGTCTCATCAAATATCTACGATCCTGAAAAACGGTTAAGATCGCTGGAGATTACGGCGGAGGTGTTAGGGTAAAAAAAAGAGGAGCGATCGCTCCTCTTTTTTTTATTCATCCGCTAAACTATCCACGGGATTGCCCAAGGCAGCCTTCACTGCTCTGTATCCCACTGTGGCCGCAGTAATTAGCAGAGAAATCAGAATGACCAAAACATATAAACCTATTGGAACGGAAGTTTTATAGGAGAAATTCTGCAGCCACTGATCCGTGAGGTAATAACCCAGAGGCACAGCGATCACAAATGCAATAAGCACGAGATAAATAAATTCTTTTGAAAGCAAGAACGTGATCTGAGTAGCCGAAGCTCCAAGTACTTTTCTGATTCCTATTTCCTTTAGCTTTTGCCCTACCAAGAAAGAAATCAAACCATACAAACCTATGGAAGAGATAACTATCGAAAGCACTGCGAAAATTTTATAGACTAGTGAAAGTTGATTTTCCCTACGGTAAAAATTCGCAATCGTCTCATCCAAGAACTGACCTGAGTAGATAGCATCTGGATATATATTTTTGAATTCTTCTTCTATGCTTGAAAGTGTCTCCTGACCGGCAGAAGCATCCAGCTTCACGCCTACCACATAGTATAACTCCTTCCGAGTAGCGATAATAAAAGGTTTAACTTCTTCTCTCAAGGAATTTTGGGCAAAGTCTTTTACAACACCTGTAATCGTCATCCAGAGTCCTCCACCACCGATAGTGATTGTTTTTCCAATAGCTTCTTCAGGATCGGATATATTCAGTCTTTTGGCCATGGTTTCATTGATCACGGCTTCTTTTAATGTATCACTTTCAGAGAAACCATTACCTGCGGCAAACTGAAGCCCATAATTCTCAAAATAATCTGCGTCACCATATTTCAGAGAAGTCATAAATGGCAAATCTTCACTTTTATCATCAAACCAAAAATTCGAGCCCCAATTGTTATCTGAAGAAGGAACATCACTTGACATACTCACACTTTTAATTTTCGAATTAGCCTCCAAACGCTGTTTAAGCACATCCAATCTACTATCTCTAGTCTCGTCAGATGGAAGATCAAAATAGTATATTGCTTCCTTTGAAAATCCGAGATCTGCATTCTGAATCTCCGTCATCTGCTTTACCGCAATCACCGTAGCAATCATCAGCACCTGAGCTATTACAAACTGCATCACAACCAAACTCCTTCTTAGTGATATACCACCGATCTGTGCTACCTGAATCTTGTTTTTCAATGCCTGTATAGGCTGAAAGCCAGAAAGTATAAGTGCTGGATAAAGCCCTGACAAAAGCGTAACTCCGAAAATTATTCCTATAGAAAACAAAAGGAATGTAGGAGTAATCAATGGAATAGATTCTGGAACTTCAGCAACTTTACTGAGGTAAGGAAGTAAAATAGTGGCAGCCAAGGTGGAAATAACCGCAGAGATCAACACCACTATAAAAGTCTCTCCAAAGGATTGGAGGACAACTTGCCCTCTACTTCCGCCCATAACTTTGCGTATTCCTACCTCCTTACTTTTCCCAATGGCTTGGGCTGTGGAAAGATTTACAAAGTTAATCGATGCCATGATCAGGATAAAAATCCCAATGATCCCCAAAGTATATATAGTTCCTTTGCGAATCATTTCCCCACTGATCGGATCAAAGCGAGTATCAAAGTGAATATCATTCATCGCCTGCAGAAAAAATGACTTTTTGGAGGTTCCTCGATCTTTATAGTTCTTTTCCGCGAAAGCTATTAATTGCTGGTTAACCTGTTCCGGATTTTCAGCTTCAGGAAGTTTTAAATACACCTGAAAATTACTGCCAAAACTTCCCCATGAATCGAAATTGATATCAAAAACTTCCTCATTACTCTGCATGGTCTTGTAGGACACTAGCATGTCAAATCTGAAATTACTATTATCAGGAATATCAGCAACGATACCTCCCACTGAGGCTTCAACACGTTTTGACAAAAGCACAGATTTTCCGAATGCATTTTCCCAAGTCCCAAAAAGCTTCTTCGCTTCTGTCTCTGTCAGGACTACTTTTCCTGGGTCATTAAGGGAATTTAAATTCCCCGCTAAAACTTCCACATCAAACAGCGAAGAATAATCTGCAGTAGTAAAGAAAGCATCTTCCACTATGAAATTATTCTCTCCAGTGGCAGTAACTGCATCTTCTATAGTTACAAAAACAGAAGAATTAACTACCGGCACAAGAGCATCTATTCCTGACAAATCACTTTTGAGCGCTTCTGGCATCGGAGGAGACACACCTGGATTATGGCTGATTCCGTCAGAATACTCATCCTGAGTGACTACCCTGTAAATTCTATCCGAGTTGGATTGGAAATTATCATAGCTCAGCTCATAACTAACAACTTTGAAAAGCAAGAAAGCAGCGGTGATTCCTAAAGTCAGGCCGAAAATATTGATCAGTGTGACACGCTTGCCTTTTTTGAGATTTCTCCAGGCAATTTTAGAGTATATTTTCCACATAGGTTTTAAAGTATAAAAGAGTCAGGTTATGCCTCATTTATCCAAGATCAAACCAGAAATAATATGCGTATAAAGCCAAATTAAAAGGGTTTAATCAATTTCTCTTAAAAAGATTCGAACATTTTTGTTCGCTTTCGGGCGAAGGTAAATTGGGAATTGTAGTTTCACTTCGACAAAATCCTTAACCATAAAACCCCGAGACTTTCATCTCAGGGTTCTTTTCAAATTCTTTTACAATTCGCCGTTTAAACCATCAACCTCCAAACTTCCCTTTCAGTGCAGCCAGTTTATCAGCCATAGAGCCTTCCTGTTCCTGACGTTGAGGTTTGGCAGCAGGCTTTTTTTCCATCTTTTTCCCTCGCTCCGCAAATGGATCTGATTTCATACTCAGCCCAACTCGCTTTCTAGGAATATCAACTTCCATCACAGTCACTTGCACTTTTTGATTAACGGAGACGATTTCATTTGGGTCTTTCACAAAACGATCAGCAAGATGACTCAAATGAACCAATCCATCCTGATGAACTCCCACATCCACAAAAGCCCCAAAAGCCGTAATATTGGTCACTACGCCGGGTAGCTTCATTCCTACTTTCAGGTCAGACATGCTATTCACTGATTCCTCAAAAGCAAAAACTTCGAATGTCTCACGGGGATCTCTTCCAGGCTTTGCAAGTTCCTCCAAAATATCCTGAAGCGTAGGCAGACCAACCGTTTCAGAAACGTACTTCTTTAGGGAAATCCGATTTCTCAAATCCTCCGAACTCATCAAATCTGACACCGAGGCATTCACATCTTTAGCCATTTGCTCCACCAAAGCATAGCGCTCCGGGTGAACTGCGGAAGAATCCAGCGGATGCTTTGCCTTGCTAATTCTCAAGAATCCAGCTGCCTGCTCAAATGCTTTATCTCCTAATCTTGGCACTTTCTTCAATTGTGCGCGACTTTTGAATGGCCCATTCTCATTTCTGAATTCAACAATATTCTGAGCCAAAGTTGGGCCCAAGCCAGAAACGTAGGTCAACAGTTGCCTGGAAGCAAGATTCACTTCCACTCCTACTCCATTTACAGCAGACATCACGGTATCATCCAATGCATTCTTCAAGGCATTCTGATCTACGTCATGCTGGTACTGACCCACGCCTATGGATTTAGGATCGATTTTCACTAACTCCGCCAAAGGATCCATGAGTCTCCTCCCGATAGAAACTGCGCCTCGCACAGTCAAATCCAGATCTGGAAATTCCTCACGTGCTACATCTGAGGCAGAATAAATGGATGCTCCTGATTCGTTCACCATGGTTACGATCACAGATTTTGAAAGACCCAGCCCTTTTATAAAAGCTTCTGTCTCACGCCCAGCAGTTCCATTACCAATAGCAATTGCTTCTATCCCATATTTCTCCACCAAACCTTTTACATTCATCGCAGCTTCCTGACTTCTGCGATTAGCTTCATGAGGAAAAATAGCTTCATAGTGTAAGAATTGGCCTTGTGGTCCTAGGCATACCAATTTACAGCCTGTTCGGAAACCCGGGTCAATTGCCATCACAGACTTTTCTCCCAAAGGTGCTCCTAGAAGCAGCTGACGAAGATTCTCAGTAAATACCTTGATTGCTTCCTCATCAGCTTTACGTTTGGTAAGCAATCGAACTTCAGTTTCCATGCTTGGCTTAAGCAATCTTCTGTAGCAATCTTTGATCGCTAGCTTCACTTGATCCACAGAAGAATTGGAGGCGTCCTCCAAAATCATCTTTTCCATCTGATAGATAGCCGAAGCCTCTTCAGGAACAGAATCCAACATTAAAAACAATTCTTTCTCTCCTCTTCTCATCGCCAAAACGCGGTGAGATGGAGCCGATTTTATCGGTTCAGACCATTCGAAGTAGTCCTTATATTTTATGGCTTCCTGCTCTTTTCCTGGCAAAACCTTCGAAGAGAAAACTCCCTCTTCCAAAAACAGCTTACGCATTTTCTCCCTTAATTCAGCCTTTTCATTGATCCACTCTGCCATTATATCGCGGGCACCCTGCAAAGCCTCCTCTGTATTGTTTACTTCCTTAGAGGCATCCACAAACTTCTCTGCTTCAGCATACAGATCAATAGATTTTTGCTCAAAAATCTGCTCAGCAAGTGGCTCCAAGCCCTTTTCTCTGGCAATGGTTGCCTTTGTTCTACGCTTAGGCTTATAAGGCAAATAGATATCTTCGAGCTTTGACATAGTCTCCGCTGCCTCCACTTTACTTTTCAATTCATCAGTCAATTTTCCTTGCTCTTCAATCGACTTAAGCACAGCTTCTTTTCGCTTTGCCAGCTCTCTCAACTGTAACACCCGGTCACGAATAGCAGCTACTTGCACCTCATCCAGCTCACCAGTTGCTTCTTTTCTATATCGGGAAATAAATGGAACCGTTCCGCCTTCGTCCAGTAACTGCACCGTAGCATTTACTTGATGGGGTTTGATTTGGAGTTCTGCGGCTATTTGTACTTCGTAATTCATATGTGAATGGAAATTCTAATCTTAATTTGTGCTGCAAGTTAAACCTCCTTTTGGAGACAAAAAGTGTGTAATGTGAGGGTTGTCACTAAGAGTCTGATTTTAAGATTGTAAAATTGGAAGATTTTAAAATTGAAAAATTTCGTCAAATCAAGTGGTTCTACCGTAAATCGTATTTCGTACTTCGCAAAATCATTCTTAATTAAAACTTAAAAGAGTTAAATGTGCTCCCTCTTTGGACTTGGTACATTGGACTTTGGACTCAAATAATGGATTGGAAAAAAGAAATCAAGAGCTGGGGGATTATGCTCAGTATGGTTGCATTTTTATATTTCACGGGGCTTCTGCCGGTTATCATCGGTGGTATCCAGTCAGTTTTACTTTCCACCGGATTGATCAAACCAAAACTCGAGGTTCCAGATCTGACAGATAAGCAATTCGATTATAGAGGGAAGTTTCAAACCTTTGACCAAAAGCAGCTTAATCTGGAAAGCTACCGAGGCAAAACCTTATTTATAAATATATGGGCTTCCTGGTGCGGACCTTGTCGAGCAGAAATGCCCCATATTTCAGAATTGTATAAATCAGTCCAAAATGAACCTGATTTAGAATTTCTTCTTATTGGCATCGATAACGACATCGAAAAAAGCACTGATTTCTTAGAAGGAAAAAGCTGGACTTTCCCTACAGCCCATGCGAGTTATGGATTAAATCAAAGTCTTCAAAGCCAATCAATTCCAACTACATTAGTCGTAAATCCAGCAGGAAAAATCGTTTTCTATCAGGAAGGAATGAGCAATTTTAACACAAACGAATTCCGTGAGTTTTTAAGAAACCAATCCAATATTTCAGAATAAGACTACTACCAAAAAGACTGGAATGGTAGAGATTTTAATGAGTATCTGTCAAAATTTTTATAATTTATCATTTCCCTATCGGTTTAATACTTGATTAAACCATTTAACTTAAACTTTCGCTAGAACAAAAATCAACTTGGGTTTTATAACTCATTTTTCTTTTTCCTAGACTTCCATTTTCAGCATCTATGAACGAAAACAGTCCTTCCACACAAGAATTCGAAGTAAACGAAGGTGAATTGATGGAACCTGTACTTCAGGAATTCCACCAATTCAATGCTGGACTAGCTACGCAAAATTCCCCGGATGAACTCTATTCTTACCTTCTAGACCATGCTAGAGTTTTACTGGAAACATATTGCAAAGCTGGAGAAGCTTGCCAAGCAATTAAAGGAGACGATATAGAATTAACTGATCCTGACCATTTTTTGCTTCATTTCTCGTATCCTGATAGATTCAAATCCATCATACTACTTATAAGAGATAGTTTATTGCAACTGAGCATTGCTAAGCTTCGCTCCCTGGAGAATCTAACTTCGGAGGGAAAAGTGCTGGATCATTTTGAGGAAACGAAGGACTTACTTCAAACTGAATCAGAAAAAACACTTAAATACTTTCAGGTAGAGCGGAAAAGCATTTTGGAAAAACCGGAAGTTCTAAAGCGTAAACTTGATGCAGTAAAGCATTATTCTAATCCCTGGAAAACCTATCATTCCCAATTTCAAACCATATTTAGTCAGTTCAAAGATATTGATCTGACTCATAAGGCACTCAAAAAAACCATAGCGCAATATCAGTTGATAAGCGAAATGGTGCTCCAAATGAGAACTGATGTGCAAAAAACCAATGCTCTGTTTGCGAGCAAGGTCAACCTCTGTCTCCAAGGTTTAGAAAAAATCAGTGAAATAGAACAACTCAATGATACGATCAAGTTATTTGATGATCTGATTACATCCGGAATCAGCCAGAATATCCGGCCAGAAACCACCATCCGTGATTTAGAGGACTCTGTAGATAAGCTTTCTTCGCTTTCAGTTCCAGTTGCTACCAGAGACGGCTACTTGGTTTTGAAAAAGATAGATTTCAAAAAATCTGCTGAAAAGTGGTTGGATTATGAAATCCTCCCCTACCTCTCTGATTTATGGGATGGTCAGGAAGCCAATTTTTCACATCTCCTGAATGTAGCTTCGCAAATCAAAAGCAGTTTGCAGGTAGCTAAGAAAACCCAGCGTCTAAACTCTTTTCATGGGGAATTTGCTTCTCTGAACTCTATCAATCAAGAGCAGAAAAATACGATTTCCCAAAGTGAAGATGCAGCTCGTCATATAGAAGAGAAGCTTGCCCAAAAATTTAAAGTCACTGTCATCTACAATGAAGATGAATACCTCAAGGTTCCTTTACAGACTAATTTTTCGATGTTATCCAGCCACAAAACCGGTAACTTCAGAAGTTTATCAACAAAGCTAGCCCAGGTTTTTAAAAATGTTGGAAAGCAAGTAAAAGATGTTCAGGAAAAGACTCCGCATCAAAAGTTAGAAATAGCTTTGGAGATACTGGAAACAAGAAACGAGAAAGAGATCCCAGACCATTATCACTCCTTGTTCTTAAACAAAAATTTCATCGGAGATCTATTTCTGGTCAAGCGAACCCGTCAGGAAGAAATGTTGGAAAAAATCATAGGCTATTGGAAAAAAGGTCAGAGCCGATCTATTGCAGTAGTGGGTGATCCGCTAAGTGGTAAATCCACTTTGATGGAATTTGCCACGCACAAATTCAAGTCAAATGATGCCCATTACCTAGTACCCGGAAATGAGATTAGCATAGAGGGCAGAAAGCTCAAAATGGGTAGAAATTTGGAAGAAGTCTTAAGCTTTGTACGAAGGTCCATCAGCAATTCAAAACCAATATTGATATTGGATGATCTTCACTTATGGAGAGATTCAGAGCGATCTCTAATTTCTAATGTCACCGCTTTGTTGGACTTTATAAGTTTAAGCGCATCCAAAGCCTTTGTGATCGTCGGTATGAATAATTCTCTTCGATTACATTTAGACTGTAGAATTCCATTTTCCCAAACATTCACAAATATTCTTGACACGAATATTTCCTCCACTGACGAAATCTACAGGGCTGTTTTGCTTCGCCACGGTGCATCTCATCGCGCCCTGTTTGAAAAGGAAGGCAAAATAATGACTGAAGAGCAAATCAGAAAAAAGATAAGCTGGCTAACGAAAAAGTTTGATTACAATGTCGGCGCAGTATTACAGGCATGGATTTTCTGCACAGATGTGCAGGAAGATGGCTCTATTCAATTTTCAGAAAAAGAAATTCATCTCAACGATTTTCTATCTACAACAGAACTGTTGATTTTAAAAAATTGCTTGCTTTTTGGATACAGCAGTGATCTTGAATTGAAAAATCTATTTACTGACCGGTTCGAATCTGAGTATAAACCAGCAATTAGAAAACTATTAAATATTGGCGTTTTAGATAGAGACCCAAATGGTTACTTAATAGTGAAAAACACCGTCAGGCAGGATCTTTATTCTATTTTGAAATACCGTGAACTACTTGTCTAAACGATATGAATAACTGGAATGATCTTTACATATTGATCCTAATCGTCTTTGCGGTTTACTTTTTCCTATTCCTGTTTTTTTTCGGATTCACTCGATATCTGAAAAAAAGACGGATTAACGATCAATATTTAGCTTTAATAAATAAGATAAGGCTGTTTTATAAGCCAGTAGCATGGCTTGTTATCATTGGAGGTTTTATCGCTTTAGACCCAATGACTCATGGATTAATCATTTTATTGGTTGCCGGATTTGGATACAAACAACTGGGTAACTACATCAGTGGCTTATTCATCCGCGCCAGTCCTATGGTGGTGACAGATACCTTAGTGAAAGCTGGAAAAATCCATGGGAGAATTAATCGAATAGGGAGTCTGGGAATGGTACTTGGCACAGACCAAGGAGAACGCTGGGTTTGGTACAATTTCTTCGATAAAACTGGATTTACGCTAATTTCCAATCAGACTAACGTGCTGCAACGGGCACTTTATTTACGCACAGACCTTGGCAAGGAAGGGATTTTGGATTTGGTTTTCAATCATCCCATTATAGCCTTGGGTAAACCTGTAAATGTGAAAGAACTCCCTAATAAAAACATCTTCCTGATGCACTATACGCTTGTGAAAGGCGCAAAACATGAAGACTTTATAAACTATTTGCATGGCCACAACGTCATGACCAATTCCACAGAAAATTTTGATGCCTAATGGAAATCATCTCCTCATATAACCTGATCATTGAGTTTTCAGTGATCATTATTCTTTCTTTCCTCTTTAATGGTTTGTCTAAAAAAACCAACATTCCTGCGGTATTAATGCTAATAGCATTAGGGGTGATTTTGCAATACGTTTTACAGTATTTGACCTCTGTCACCATTGATTTCTTTCCGATACTTGAGGTTCTTGGTATAGTAGGATTGATCATGATTGTATTGGAAGCTGCTCTCGAACTGGAGCTCAAACGTGAAAAGCTGGTGCCAATTCTTAAATCTCTTGCTATTGCACTGATCGGACTTGGACTTTCTACTTGGGCAGCAGCAAGCATACTTTATTATTTTATTCCTGATATGTCCATGCAATCAGCTTGGCTGTACGCAACGCCTTTGTCAATCCTGTCGAGTGCAATTATCATCCCGAGTGTTGCCGGATTGCGGGGCAAAAAAAGAGAATTCCATATCTATGAAAGCACGTTTTCCGATATTCTGGGCATTATGCTTTTTTACTTTCTCACCGGAAAATTAAATCCTGCTGAAGACTCAGGGTTGGTTGGCTTTGGGGGGAATTTCCTTCTGACTATCACCATTTCTTTGATAGCCAGCTATGCGATTATTTTGGTTTTCCAGAAGATTAAAAGCAACGTTAAACTCTTTCTAATGATCGCAGTTTTGCTTTTGCTTTACGCACTAGGCAAAAAAATGCATTTATCGTCACTGATTATAATATTGATTTTTGGGCTAGTAATTGCCAATATGAAGTTGTTTTTCAAAGGACGGAAACTTTCTCGTTTGCTGGATTATGACAAAGCGCATCAGATTTATCATGAGCTGCATACCATTACAGGAGAGACAGCATTTGTGGTTCGGACACTTTTCTTCGTGATTTTCGGCCTTACTATCGCTATCACTTCACTTTTTAACACCCAAGTAGCATTGATCAGTAGTATGCTGATTCTGTCCATTTATGGAATTCGGATCGTCTTGCTTTTGATTTTTGAAGGTAAGGACATTATCCCCCAAGCTTTTATTGCTCCAAGAGGATTGATCACAGTTTTGCTCTTTTATGCTATTCCTGAAGAAGCCGAGGTAGCTGGATTCGAACCGGGGATTTTGCTATTTGTAATTATTGGTACCAGTTTGATCATGACGTTTGCCATGATTTATGAAAAAAGACGATCTGCAAAAGCTGTGGATGTTGCAAATAACCGCGCGGTTGGGTCAGTGAAATGGAAAGTTCCAAGTGTATTGGAGAACGAGGAAAAATAGAGTCAATTGCTTACCCAGTATCTTTGGAGTATGTTATTAAAATGACTATAAAATAGGACGCTCATTCTCACCGTATTTACTACAGCACCGGAATTTTAGAACGTTTTAGGTTGGGGAGGTCAAAGATTTATCGTAATCTTATTTTTTGACCCAAAATATCATGAAAAAGTTCTTCCTAAGTGTCCTAATCACGCTTTGCCTATATAACTTAAGCTATTCCCAATCCTCTCCAATTCTTTGGTATAACCAACCTGCAGTAGAATGGGAAGAAGGTTTACCCGTAGGAAATGGTCATCTCGGAGCTATTGTAATGGGCTTACCCGGAAAGGAACATTTACAGCTTAACGAGGATTCGCTCTGGCCCGGTGGATATGATGATTGGGGACTTGCTGAGGGAAAAAGAGCCGATTTAGATCAAATCAGAACTTATCTATTGGCTGGCGAAAACAAAAAGGCCGATTCACTTTTGGTATTAAAATTCTCCAGAAAAGAAGTGACTAGATCTCACCAAACTATGGGGGACCTATGGTTTGATTTTGATTGGTCAGAAACCACTAATTACAGAAGAAGTCTAAACCTGGAGACAGCAACAGTTCTCACGCAGTTCAAAAGTGAAGGATATGAGATAAGCCAAGAGGTAATTGCCTCTGCACCAGATGATGCCTTGATCATAAGATTTAAGACTGATCATCCAAAGGGCTTTAACGGCAAAATCACCATGAACCGTCCTGAAGACAATGGTTTTGCGACAGCAAAAACAATTGCGTTGAATCAGAGCCAACTCGAAATGTCTGGCAAGATCACACAGAGGGGTGGTCATTTGGATTCCAAGCCTATTGAGATTTTAAATGGTGTGGAATTCCAAACCTTGCTTTTTGCGCAAAACCAATCAGGAGAAATCTCCACCTCTGATTCTACTTTAATTGTATCGGGTGTACAAGAATTTACTCTCAAACTGGTCTCTGAAACTTCATTTTACCATGAAGATTACGTAGCCGAAGCAGCTAGACAATTAGAATCAATTCAGTTGAAAAGCTGGGGTGAAATCCTCCACTCTCATGAGAAAGAATATGCAACTTGGTTTGAGCGGATGAAGCTAGACTTGGGATCTATAGAGCCGGACAATATACCAACGGATAAAAGAATAGAGCGTGTAAAAGATGGAGCCACTGACTTGCATCTTGAGAAAATACTTTTCGATTACGGTAGGTATTTATTGATTTCTTCCAGCCGCCCAGGAACGAATCCAGCAAACCTTCAAGGAATTTGGAACAACCATATTGCCGCGCCATGGAACGCCGATTACCATGTAAATATCAATCTTCAGATGAATTATTGGCCGGCAGATGTGACCAATTTAAGCGAATTAAATCAGCCACTTTTTGATTTTATAGACGGTGTAATCGAGAATGGTAAGCTTGCCGCCCGAGAGAATTTTGACATGAACGGGTCTATGGTCCCTCATACCACTGACTTGTGGCAAGTAGCATTTTTGCGAGCTGCCACAGCCTATTGGGGAAGTTTGATAGGTGCTGGGGGATGGATAGGCAGGCATTATTGGGATCATTATTTATTTACTCAGGATCATAAATTCCTGGAAGAGCGAGCTTTTCCAGCATTGGAAGCGATATCAGCTTTTTACTCGGATTGGCTGGTAGAATATCCAGAAGACGGATCCCTTGTATCCTCTCCTTCCACATCACCGGAAAATCAATTTATCAATGCAAAAGGAGAAAAAGTAGCTGCCACTATGGGAGCTGCGATGGATCAACAGATTATTGCGGATGTTTTCAATAATTATTTGAAAGCTTCTGAAATCCTTGGCAAACAAACGCCACTTCAGGAGAAAGTAGCAGCGCAATTAGAAAACCTTCGTCCAGGAGTTAAAATAGCTGAGGATGGAAGAATTTTGGAATGGGATCAGCCTTATGAAGAAGATGAACCTGGCCATAGACATATGTCCCATTTGTATGCCTTTCATCCCGGAGATGCAATTACCAAAAGTGAAACCCCGGAAGCTTTTGCCGCAGTCAGAAAGACACTAGAATACCGACTGGCTAATGGCGGAGCTGGCACTGGATGGTCAAGAGCTTGGCTGATCAATTTCTCAGCGAGATTGCAGGATGGGGAGATGGCTCACGAGCACATCCAGAAGTTGCTTTCCCAATCACTTTATCCAAATTTATTTGACAGTCATCCGCCTTTTCAAATTGATGGAAATTTTGGCTACACGGCTGGTGTGGCAGAGATGTTGGTTCAGTCACATGAATCAGGCATGATCAGGCTCTTACCAGCTTTGCCAAAGGCATGGAAAAATGGTAGCGTCTCCGGTTTGAAAGCTAGAGGAGACTATACAATAGATATGAGTTGGGAAGAAGGTCAGTTGAAATTTTACAGAATTTCGGCCGGAAACAACGGAAAAGTCATGGTGTACTATGATGGGTCTGAAATGGATCTGGATTTAGAAAAAGGCCAGAGCTTTGAGATAGAAATGTAAACTATCAGAACGTCCCCATTATTTAACCGTCATGCAGTATGCTTAATCAAATACATCATGAATAATAACTTTTATATTTTAATTCTAGCAGCGGGCCTTTTGACTAGTGCTTGCTCCCCTTCAAGAAATTCAGATACTGAAAATGAAATGAAGGAAGATTCTCAGGATTCCAATGGCTCTATAGCTGAGTCTGCATCAGCTATAGACAATAGCTTAAAATTTGACCAAGAAATCACTTTGCAAGGGATTACTTTTACAGTTTCAGCCAACAATCAAAAACCGATTAACTCAGTAAGGCTAGCTACATCTGGCCTCCAGAGTGATGGCGAACCGCAGACGATAGAAATCGCCGGTGTCTTACTTAAAGCAGAAGCTGAAGACATGAACTCGGATGGATCGCCTGAAGTAATTTTATTTTTTAACAGTTACGATTCTATTCCTGAAGAATTTGCCATTGGCTTTTCCGTGAACAACCTGCTTTCAATGAGCAGAGTGACTATTCCACCGCTGACTCCAGAGCAAGAGCAAGGATATCAAGGAGGTGGTGATATGGCAATAGTAGAAACTAAACTGGTAAGGAGATTTCCGATCTATGAAAAGGAAGGAACCCAATGGGTAAAAACTAATAAAATGCGCCAAATGCAATATTCTCTCAAAGAAGGAGAAGCTATGCGACAATTTGTTTTGGACAAAACCATTGAATATTAGATGTTTCCTATACATGTTGCCAACGTTCTCAATAAAGGTTAAATTACTTCTCACTAACCCTAAAAGACCATGAAAATCTCAATAAGTATATTTTTAATAGGATTGGCTACCAGCCCAGCTTTCTCCCAAGATGCGGTAGTATCATCCAAAGAAGTTCAAATTAAAACTGCCCTGCTGGCAGCTCCTGAAGAAAAGCAGGACGGCGCAAAAGTACTGGGTTACGATGAAAATGGTGAACTAGTCGAGCTAAGGCAAGGAACAAACGAGATGATCTGTATGGCTGATGATCCTAACGGGAAAGGCTTCAGCGTTTCCTGCTATGCGGCAGATCTGGAGCCATTTATGCAAAGAGGAAGAGAGTTAAAGAAAGAGGGTAAAGATTTTCAGGAGATTTTTGATACGAGAGAAACTGAAGCAAAAAGTGGGAAGCTGAAAATGCCAAAAGAGGGTGCTACCCTATTTGTATTAAGTGCAGAAGATGAAAATTTTAATAAAGAAACAGGAGATATTTCGGATTCATATTTAAGATATGTGGTGTACTTACCTTGGGCAACTGCGGAAACTACCGGTCTACCTTTGAAACCAAGTGCACCCGGAATGCCGTGGATCATGGATCCAGGTACTCATAGAGCGCATATTATGATCACTCCTCCGAGAGATTAGAAAGATGAAAAAACAGATCTATTACTGCTTTCACTAAAAAAGCTCTGATATTTTAACTATCAGAGCTTTCATTTTTGACATTATACCTTCTCAATAATAATCAATTCTGTAGAGATCGATCCATATTCAGATTAAGTCCCGAAACTTCTATTTTTTCTACTATGTAGCAATTGGTCAACTTGGAAACCCATTCGTAATCTTCCAGATGGACGTTTGCTAGGCTAACTTTTTTACCAAGATATTTTGCCCAAGTTGCAGCAAAAACAAGCTCATCAGAAAAAATATTATTGATTTTGTCCGAGCTATTCATGCGTTGGCGTGGATCTTTATGCAATTCAATTTCATCGAAATATTGGCCATGATAATGTACAAAGCATTCGACCACCTCTGATAATGATTTTTTACTTTCGTTACTTTCATCTGATTCAATTTCAGATTTTGTATGATTATCAAAACATAGCTTGAGCTTAAAATGCTGACCTAGCGTTGGTATAAGCCAATTATACCAGGACTTCCCTTTTTTAGTACTTGCCTCATTACAATTTATCCCAACTCTAATTTGAGTAACTCCAGATAATTTATTTGAGGAAATAAATTGCTCGATGAGATGCTGCTCATGGAATAGAAACCAGTGGATCGCATCCACACTTTTAGTTAATTCGGAAACTGTTGAAACTCTTTTTTCTGAGTTTTTGGCGGTTGTTATCATGGCTATATTTATTAGTAGATCAGATTCTTGCTGGCATGTAATTCAAAATTCATATCGAGTAAAAACTATCACACCTTTAGACATAAATAGAAAAAGAACGCTTCGATTTAGGATCAAAATTTTTACCATTTTAAAAGACCTAGTTAATAGCATGATATAGAAGGAATTGAAGTTTAGCTCAAAAATTTTGAGAGGTTTTTTTTACCCAATTTGAGCAGCAGAGAGCACAGTGAAAAGCAATAAATAACCGACCTTATTTTTTAAAACCATCCTATCCATAAAACAGAGCTTTTACACCTGTTCTTAGCTTAGTATTGAGCTAAATGAAGTTCCGTGGAATAAAAATTGAGCCTGTTGATTTCAAAATCGACTAACTATGAAATCTCTTTGGAACGGCTCTATCAGCTTCGGACTTGTTAATATTCCTATCAAAATGTATTCTGCCTCCGAGGATAGACGCATAGACCTGGACATGCTGGACAGCAGTGATCATGCACGCATAAGATATCAGCGTGTCAATGAAAATACAGGAAAAGAGGTAGAATGGAAGGATATCGTTAAGGGCTATAAAAAGGATGATAAATACATCATTTTGGATGATGAGGATTTTGAGATAGCAAATGTCAAAAAAAGCAGTACGCTTGAGATAGAGGCATTCGTCGAAGAAACAGAAGTTTCTGACCTACTTTTCAAAAAGCCTTACTATTTGGAACCTCAGAAGGATGGTGGAAAATCTTACAACTTACTTCGAGATAGTCTGAAAAAATCCAAAAAGCTGGGGCTCGCCACGTTCGTCATGCGCCAAAAAGAAAATCTTGCCCTGATCGGAGTTTATCAAAATGTACTCGTCGTTCACGTCATACGCTTCTCCGAAGAAATAAGAGATCCTTCGGAAGTCAAACTGACAAGTACTAAAGTTTCAAAAAAAGAACTGGAAATGGCTGAGTCTCTCATCAAGCAATACACAGAGAAATTTGACTTACAAGCTTATAAAGACACGTATAATGATCAGCTGATGAAAGTGATTGAGTCCAAATCCAAAGGGAAAAAATCAGTTGTCAAAAAAATGAAAACTGAAGCGACTCCGTCTAAAGATTTAATGGCTCAATTAAAGGCAAGCTTGGAAAAACGTAAAAAAGCGTCCTAATGGCACTGGAGGAGTATAATAAAAAGAGGGATTTTAGTAAAACCAGCGAACCAAAAGGTAAACAAGAGAGGTCGAAAGGACAATCCCGATTTGTTATTCAGCGACACGATGCGAGTCATTTGCACTTTGATCTGAGACTGGAAATAGACGGCGTACTCAAAAGCTGGGCTGTACCGAAAGGCCCATCGCTAAATCCAAAAGACAAACGGCTGGCAGTGCAGACGGAAGATCACCCGATGAAATATTTGAATTTCGAAGGCACCATCCCGAAAGGGAACTACGGTGCAGGAGAAATGGAAATCTGGGATTCGGGAACATTTCAGGCAACTTCTAAAGATGCATTGCCGAAAATGTTTGATTCAGGAGATATGAAACTTACTTTTTTTGGCGCCAAAATTCGGGGGGATTTTGCCTTGGTAAGAACAAAGACGGAAGGCAAAAAGCCACAGTGGTTGCTCATCAAGAAAAGGGATGATTTTGCCACTGACTTGGATTATGATGCAAATCTGCATCTTACACCTGTGCCTAATGGCAAAGCTGAAAAAAATTACCATCAGGTGGATTTGGCCACGCCTATCTCCCCTATGCTCGCCGAAAACGGAAAAGTCGATGCATTGAGTAATTCTAAGAACTGGATACATGAAATCAAATGGGATGGCTACCGCATGATCTCACACATTCATGATTTCTCTGTTGCGGGTTATTCCAGAAACGGAATTTCCTACGAAGCAAAATTCCCGGAAATTTTGGAGAGTTTAGAAACGATCCCTCACAGTGCCATCTTGGATGGCGAAGTTGTCAGTTTGAATAAAAAGGGAATTCCTCAATTTCAATGGCTTCAGCATTATGAAAAGGAGCCCAAGGGAGATTTAAAATACATGGTTTTTGACCTACTTTTTCTTGATGATCATAGCCTCACACATCTTCCCCTTACAGATAGAAAAGAACTACTTAAGGAATTGCTGACAAATATTCCGCATGTTGAATTTTCTGAGCATGTTATAGGCAATGGCAAAGCTTTTTACAAGAAGATAGTGAATAAAGGATTTGAAGGAATCGTTTCAAAAAAAGCAGATTCGAGTTATATACCTTCTTCAAGATCAAATAATTGGTTAAAAATTAAACCTGTTGATACCATAGAAACCATCATTTGCGGCTATACACAGTCCGAAAGTAGACCGTTCGGATCATTGATTTTGGGAATGTATGATCAGGACAAATTACGCTACATAGGTAACTGCGGAACTGGATTCTCTGTCAAACAGCAGCGGGAAATGATCTCAGAATTCAATAAAATTGAACAAAAGAAATCTCCCTTTCAGGATAAAATTGATTTAAAAAGAAGGAAGCCTACCTGGATTTCCCCGGTACTGATCGCAGAAGTAAGCTTTGCAGAATGGACCGATGAAAAACGGCTGAGACATCCCGTATTTAAAACACTTCGTCAGGATAAATTTCCAAACGAACTGAAAGTAGACGGCGGTAATGGAAATACGGATTCTAAAAGTAAAAACTCCAAAGAAAGTCTGGACATCAATGGACGGCAAGTAGCAATCACTAATCTCGAAAAGCAACTTTGGCCGAAGGATGGAATTACCAAATATGATCTTATTGATTACTATTTAATGATATCAGAGTCCATTTTGCCCTTTCTTAAAGATCGTCCAGAAAACCTGCACCGCCATCCAAATGCAATTAACCAACCAGGCTTTTATCAGAAAGATACGCCAGATCATGTGCCTGACTGGATCAAAACTATAGATATTCATGCCGAGTCCAGCAATAAAGATGTGTCCTATTTACTTTGCCAAAATGAGGAAACACTTATCTATCTAGCCAATCTTGGCTGCATTGAGCTTAATCCTTGGAACTCTAGAATCGACTCCATAGACAAGCCTGACTACATAGTCATCGATCTAGATCCATCAGAGAAAAACAGTTTCTCGCAAGTGGTAGAAGTGGCCCTAGCATTCAAAGACCTGCTGGATGAGATAAAAGTAAAAGGCTATTGCAAAACTTCCGGTTCAAGTGGACTTCATATTTACATTCCAATGGGAGCGAAATATACCTATGAGGAAGCGAGGAATTTCTGCAAGCTATTATGCGTGATCGTCCATGAGCGGCTACCCGATTTGACTTCCATGGAGCGTAAGATAAAAGATCGAAAGGGAAAACTCTACCTGGATTACTTACAAAATCGGGAAGGTCAGACGCTTGCTGCCCCCTACTGCGTACGTCCCAAACCTTTGGCAACTGTCTCCACTCCATTGCTTTGGGAAGAAGTTACTTCCAAATTAGACAAGGACGAATTCACAATATTCAGTATGAAAGAGCGAATCAAAAAACATCCTAAATTATTTGTTGAGGTATTAGGCAAAGGTGTTGACATCGAAAAAGCACTTGAAAAATTGAGTTGATTCAAACCATCCATAGTCTACGTCTTGGGAAAAAATCACCACGACAAAAATTTCTAGCCAGATTTAAGTGCCCTTTAATTTTCTCATAACCCTCGCATACTCCCTGCAATCAGCGATTTTGGTTCTAAAAATTCTTTGGCTGGCACATTGTAGCAACTAACAATAATTAAACCAGCACAAACTATGAGATTGAATACACCCTGCATAGCAGTTATAGCAGCGATCAGCCTAGCTTCTTGCCAAGATAAAATTTCCAAATCTGAAAAGGAGGAACTATCCGAACAACAACCAGACACTGTCCAAACGGCATTAGGTGAATTAGTCCTGCCTCCTCCATACGCTACTGAGGCGACCTCAAACCAAAGTAAGGTAATTGGATGGCCAGATGATAAAATGCCCGTCGTTCCTGCTGGATTTATGGTACAGAAATTTGCAGAAGATCTGGATAATCCCCGTGCAACCTATGTGGGATCTAACGGTGACGTGTTTGTGGTAGAAAGTAACACAAAAAAAAGTGCAAATCGCATCACAATTTTTCAGGATAAAGATCAGGATGGAAAATATGAAATTAGGGAAGTTTTCAAGGAAGACCTGAATCAGCCTTATGGAATGTTAATCATTGGAGATTCATTCTATGTAGCAAATACTGACGGGCTTTATCAATTTCCTTACAAAGCTGGACAAACCAAATTAGAGGGTGAAGGCAAGCTTATCGTTGAGCTTCCAGCAGGAGGCTATAATAATCACTGGACAAGAAACCTCATTGCGAATGAGGATAATTCAAAAATCTATATTTCTGTAGGATCTGCCAGCAATGTAGCTGAGCATGGGATGGAAGAAGAAATAAGAAGAGCAAACATTTTGGAAGTAAATCCTGATGGAACAGGTGAAATTATTTATGGTAGTGGCCTAAGAAATCCTGTAGGAATGTCTTGGAATCCGGCGACTAAAGAACTTTGGACAGCAGTAAATGAGCGGGATAATCTAGGCAATGAACTGGTACCAGATTATATCACCAGTGTGAAAAAAGGCGGATTTTATGGCTGGCCATACTCTTATTATGGACAAATCGCAGATCCGCGAATGGAAGGCCAAGGCATGGATCTAGTGTCCGAGGCCATTGTCCCTGATGTGCCCGTCGGAAGTCATACGGCTTCTTTAGGGTTGACTTTTTATGACGGAGATTTATTTCCTGCAAAATATAAAAATGGGGCCTTTATAGGACAGCATGGATCATGGAATAGAAAAGAGCTAAGCGGCTATAAAGTGCTTTTCGTCCCATTCGAAGGAGGAAAGCCGACTGGTGATACAGAGGATTTCATGACAGGCTTTGTTTCAGATTCAGAAAAATCTGAAGTATATGGTCGACCGGTGGATGTGTCTGTTTTACCCGATGGTTCCTTGCTTGTAAATGACGACAGCGGAAATACGATTTGGCAAGTGATATCTGTACAATAAAGCCAATATAGAAATCGAGGAAATAATTGCCCGATTTGAGCAAAAGCTAATATAAATTTAAGCTCATATCTGTAAAAATGTGCCCATATATCAAAAATAGCTGCATTCACGCATGCTATTCGTTTGGGTCGAAATTTGCAACTTCTCATCAAGAGGAGTTGCATTTTTACGTAATAACCTACCTAATTAAAGAAGAAATACATTTATGAAAATTCATCCAATTATTTTATCATCCCTTATAGGTTTTGCATTGATTTCTTGCAAAGAGAATAATAGCACAGAAGTACTGGAAGTAGATCAGGAAGTCATAATGGAAGATACTGAAATAGAAAGTGATTCTGTCACCGAGCTGGCCGATGGAAGTAGGGTTCCTGTGGTTATAGAACTTACTGATTCCATTAACATGCCGCAGAAACTTGTTGAAGTGATAGAAAACACCAACGGACTCAGTCCAGATAGCATTCTAGTGAAAAAGCGATATAAGGAAAATAACATCACCTACTATGAACTGGAATTCAAGATGGACGGAGGGAAAAGTGAAACTTTCACCTTTGATGAAGAAGGTAAAATAAAGTCCGAAGACAAAAAATGATCAGTTTGCTCCATTTTAAAAACTACAACTCTTTCGGATAGTATGTATATATTTTTTATGTAAATCAAAACGATGAAACAATCGCATAGCTGGGGAAAAGCTTGTTACTAGGAATAATTTCTTAAAATTGCTCACTTAAAGTAGCAGCACTAGAAATTATTTTCCACATGTCTTATCAAACTGAGCAGCATTTCAAAAATATAGATTTCACCAACGAAGCTTTAGAAGCAGCAGAATACGAGCTCTGCGTCTTCGAACAGTGCATATTTTCAGACCTAAACCTAAAAGGCTTTAGTTTTGAAAATTGCACTTTCAAAAATTGTGATCTCAGTAATATCAAAGTTCCGGATGTCCCTTTTCGACAGGTAAAATTTGATGGTTGCAAAATGTTAGGGATACACTTTCATTCCAGCAATCCATTTTTGTTGGAATTTACTTTTAAAGACAGTCAGATGGCTTATTGTAGCTTTTACAATCTTAAGATCAAAAATTCGAAGTTTTTAAGGTGTAAATTGACAGAAGCGGATTTCACATAGGCTGATCTCAGCGGTGCGGACTTCCAAGGTTCTGATCTCAGCGGAGCAACATTTGATCAAAGTATTCTTGAAAAAGCTGATTTCCGAAATACCATGAATTTTAGCATAAACCCGGAGCTTAACCGAATCAAAGGTGCTTATTTCGATTTGGATGGATTGCCTGGTCTATTAGGGAAATACGGGATAAAAATCGGTTAGCCATTTAATGGGGCTCCAAATATTGCCATTCTTTTGAATTACACTTTTACAGCAGAACTCTTAAAGCTATAAAGGAAAGGAGCTTTGTGTGAACCTCCTGAAAATAGCTTTTCGTGTCTTTCCAATATATTCAAACTGAGCATTTTCCGCTGAAAATTTGCCCTGTTTTGTTCTTCTCCCAAAATTGCTTCATATACCTGTTGCAAATCCTTCATCGTGAAGCGCTCGGGAAGCAAATTGAAGCTCAGTAGTTTATGGTCCAAATTTGACCGAAGATGTTCAAGTGCCTTTTTCACAATTTCGTTGTGATCCATCATCAGCGGAGGAAGCTTATCAAAATCATACCACTCGATAGAGTCTGAAAGTTCATCCGGCTTCGGGACTACATTTTCATAATTGATCAAAGCATAGTAACCCACTGTAATAAATCTTCCCAATACCCAATGATCCTCGACAAAATGCCCCTGTTCTTCTAAAATTCTTCTCATGATCTCTGGATTAAAACGCTCCATGGATCCAAACGTGTGAAACTGCTCTAAATATATCTCGTCCAAGCCAGTGCGCTCCGAAAGCCCACGCTTTACTGATTCATCTAATGGTTCATTTTCTCTCACAAAACCTCCTGGCAGGGCAAAAGTCTTCATGTTATGGTATTCCAAAACCAAAATTTTCAGCTTTTCTCCGGAAAAACCGAAAATAACTGAGTCATAAGAGATATTTGGAAGATATCCTTCCTTGGGTAAAAGCATATACAAAACTATGAAATACTGATATTAGAAATAGGAATTTTAAAAATAAGCATTTACTATTGTTTCACAAAGAAACAATAATTTTATCCCATGAAACCTTACCTTTTAACAGTCCAGATTTTCACGTTGATATTCTGTATTGGAATATCTATCTCAATTAACGCGCAGACCAACAATTCATTTAAAGTGCAAGCAAAAATCAAAAACGGAATTATATCTGGGTCATACGATACCAAAACAGGTATACAAAAATACTTTGGGATTCCATTTGCCAAGCCTCCTGTGAATGAATTACGATGGAAAGCGCCTCAGCCATTGGACAATTGGAATGGTGTAAAGGAAACCAAGAAATTTGGTGCACGAGCAGTTCAAGCACCTGTCTTCGGAGATATGGATTTTAAGTCTGACGGCATTAGCGAAGATTGCCTATATCTTAATGTATGGACACCTGCTGATAGAAAGACAGAGGGTTTACCGGTTTTGGTATACTTCTACGGAGGAGGATTTGTAGCTGGTGACGGATCTGAGCCACGCTACAATGGTGAAGCAATGGCTCAAAAAGGTATAGTCGTAGTGACTGTAAATTACAGATTGAATATTTTTGGCTTCTTTGCTCATCCTGACTTAAGTGCAGAATCAAGCTATAATTCTTCCGGAAATTATGGGCTGTTGGATCAACAAGCCTCTTTGAAATGGGTTCAGGAGAATATTGAAGCCTTTGGTGGAGATCCTAAAAAGGTGACCATCGCAGGTGAGTCAGCAGGCTCTATTTCAGTAAGTTATCAGATGGCTTCTCCCATTTCCAAAGATCTAATTGCAGGTGCAATCGGTGAAAGCGGCGCAGGAATCAATCCAACTTTGGCACCTTTACCCTTGCCCGAAGCTGAGAAACAAGGTGCAGAATTCGCTTCCAAAGCTGGATATAGTAGCATAAAAGAGCTACGTGCACTTTCTACAAAGGAGATTTATGAGATCTACAATGAATCCAAACGCTTTGGTTTCCCGGTAGTTTTAGATGGCTATTTTCTTCCAAAAACACTTCCTGAGATATTCGAAGCTAAAGAGCAATCCATGGTGCCACTTCTTGCCGGATGGAATTCTGCAGAGATTCCAGGTATGGCATTTATGCAGGGTCAACCTTATACTCCAGAAGCATTTATTGCCAAAGTGAAGGAAACTTATCCTAATGATTACGAAGAAGTTTTGAGTTTGCATCCGCATGCTGATGCTAAGGAAGTGGAACACTCAGCGACTAATCTGGCTGCCGATAGATTCATTGCATATTCCACTTGGAAATGGCTAGATCTACATGCCAAGAACTCAGATCAGCCAGTGTATAGATATTTATACAGTAAGCTTCGTCCACCATTGAAAGATTCAAATTTGACCACTGGCCTAGCAGGAGGAGTGGTAGAAGGTGGACCAAAAGCACCAGAACCCATAGGTGCTCCTCATGCCTGCGAAATCGAATATGCCATGGGTAATCTTCCGCTTGTGGATGTCTTTGCCTGGACAGCTGATGATTATAACGTTTCAAAAACCTTTATGAATTACTTTGCAAATTTCATCAAAACAGGAAATCCAAATGGCGATGAACTACCTGAATGGACCGCTTTAACTGGAACTGACACTGCTCCGCCTGTAATGGTAATTGACACCCAAAGTAAATTGGTAAAAGCAACAGACGATGCCAGATATCATTTTCATGACAAATCTTACGGGAATGATAAATAAAAAACCAATCAACCAATAATGTAAAAAGAGAGGCTAATAGCCTCTCTTTTTACATTATCATCTTCCTTTCCATTTGAATAAGGAGAAATAGTCAAAGGCACAAATGAACTAATTATTCTAAAAGAATTCTTTCTATCTATTTTAGGATTATACCGCAATCAAAAAGCATTTTCCGGTCATCTCCGTCAAATCAATACTTACTTCCCTTGGTCTTGCCAGATAAGCGATGAAAAATGAGCCAGCTGACGATCATGCTCCTCTTATTTGATTTTTTCTATTTAAGTATCACTTTTTCCGGCCACTACCATTTTGATCGTATTGTAATCATATTTTCCTTCAAAATGAATCCGCAAGGCCTGCAAATTCCTGATGTTTTCAATTTGCGAATTGATCTCCGCAATAACCTCCAATGGTAAGCAGTCCTCCAACTCCACTCTTCCCTCTTGAATTCCCTTGGCCAAGTGACTTTTAATTGTTGATTCCGCCAATCCACGGGCCACGACGATATCTCCTATGCTCTTACCATCATTGATCATCCCAAATGTAATCTCGTAGGTCTCTCCTACTTTTCTCTTGAGATTTGCTTTGCCGCTCTTTTTCCTACCGGATTTATTGTTGGCAAATTTGGGATTGTCAGCTGCAGCTTGTTTGGCAGACTCAGCCAATCGAAGTCTCAGATTGATTTGATCCTGTTCCAGATCATTCATCTTTCCGGGAATTTTGCCTTCCATAATCGAGGAAATCAACTGACTGACCTTGCTGATCTCTCCATATTTTCTCAGTAAACTCACCTCTATCTCTTCCAGATTATTTGCATAAGTTTTGGTTCGTGAATACCGCTCCACTTCAGCCCGGTGTATAAGGATTTTTTCCAAAGCCTTTTTCAAAAAATCCTGAAAATAAGAAGAGCCCTTATCCAACCGCTCCATTAATTTCTCTTTATCATTTTGTTGTAAAAGAAAGCGAAGTTGATTACTGAATTTACCTGCAGTCACCACCTCATTTTTGATCAAAGCTGCGATCTCACCCACTGCCTTTTGCATCCCGGGATCTTCAAATTCAAGCGAGCTATCATTTTTACGTTGAAAGCTATTGATCTCTTGGATTAGGCCTGTTAAATCGAATGTTTCTCCAGTCAAAAGCGAAAGGTATCGCTGCTGGTAAGCGCCCAATAATTCATCTAGCTTTGAATTTTTCTTGGCACTTTCCACAAAATTCTGCACCTGAGAATCCGACTGTAAAGAATTGTTCTGAATTCTTGTTCTTAAGATTAACCCTTCGAGACTTCTCAAGCGGCTTAAAGCCACATACACTTGCCCTGGAGCAAAAGCATTTCCCACATCTATAATCGCCTGATCGAAAGTCAATCCTTGGCTTTTGTGCACTGTGACAGCCCATGCGGTTTTGATTGGATATTGACTGAATGTGCCAATCACTTCCTCCTCCAATTCCTTGGTATCCGGATTGATCACGTACTTCTTGTTTTCCCAGATTTCCTTTCGCAACTGGTATACATTGCGCTTCCCTTCCAAAATCACCTTAATGGAATCATCCTTCAATTCCTCCACAGTTGCCAGCTTACCATTGAAGTAATCCTGATTTCCTGAAGAATCATTTTTGATAAACATTACCTGAGCACCAACCCGAAGTTCAAGTGATTTTGGAAGTGGATAAATATTCTCAGGAAAGTCATTTTCTATGTCAGCTTCGTAAAACTTTGATTCATTTTTTAGGGCCATCAAACGATCCCGATTGATTTGGTCAGCTTTATAATTGTGTGTGGTGATCGTAATGCAGTCTTTGACTTCAGCTATCTCATCCTGCGTTTTATAGTGCTTATTCAATAGCGCGATGTCCCGATCAGTCACCGCATACTCTCTCAAATGATTAAGTACCTGGATAAAGTCCTCGTCTTGCTGACGGAAAATCTTATCCAACTCCAAATAAACCAATCCTGAATCCTGCAAAACCCTGGCTTCGAAAAAGTGCATGCTCGGATAAAACTTTCTAAGCACCTGCCATTCATTTTCCCTAACAATCGGAGGAAGTTGAAAAAGATCTCCAATCATCAAAATCTGCACGCCACCGAAAGGCGTATTAAAGTTTCTTTTCACACTCCTAAGTCTGTAATCTATTGCATCTAGCACATCAGCCCGGAGCATACTGACCTCATCAATCACGAGAAGTTCTATAGATTTCAGTACGTTTTTTCTGAGGGCATTCAGTGGGTGTTTTCTAATCAAGGTATGCTGAGTAAAGCAACCGTATTGGTCAGAAAAATTACCCTCAGGTTCATTCACTGGAAGAAAAAATCCAAGAGGAAATAGAAACTGGGAATGGATGGTCACTCCACCAGCATTTAGCGCCGCTATACCCGTAGGGGCTACGATTACATGGCTTTTATGGGTTTGCAATGCAAGGTTTTTCAGAAAGGTAGTCTTCCCTGTCCCTGCTTTTCCAGTCAAAAAAATCGGTGCTCCGGTATTGTTGACAAACTTAGCGGCTAGCTCTAACTTGTCAGTACTTTGATTTTCCATTAAGCGAAACTACTATTTTTAAAAATGAATAAAATGGAGTTCTAAATCTTATACTTTCTACTCCAATTCCTAATTTCCGTTTTTTAAGCATAAATCTGAAAATAATTGCCATGTATATCCACCTACTTAACCGCTGGAAAGACGATGCTGAAGTATTGGCTTTTTTAAAAAAGAATGCTTTTGCCACGCTTGTTTCCCAGATTGACAGCAAACCATGGGCAACGCATTTACCATTGGTCATAGATGAAAATGAAGATGGGAAAGCTGTACTTTCAGGACACATAGCTAAAGCAAATCCGCAATGGAAAAACCTAGCTGATGATCAGGAAGTAATGGTAATCTTTCAAGGACCTCACGCGTACATTTCTTCTTCTTGGTATAACCACGAAAACGTCCCTACATGGAATTATCTAGCCGTGCATGTGTATGGAAAAATCAAACTTATTCGGGGAGAAAAGCTAATGGATCATCTAAAGAAACTGGTAAACACTTATGAAGAAGGAAGGCCAAATCGGGTAAGCATAGACACTATGAGTGTCGATTATGTAGCCAAGCAGATAATGGCTCTAGTTGGTTTTGAGATCCTGATAACTGAAGTGCATGGAAGCAGAAAACTTTCGCAAAACCGAGATGAAATCAATCATAAGAATATTGTAAAAAATTTGGAGGAAAGTTCAAATTCATTGGATAGAGAAATATCTGAGGAAATGAGAAAAGAAAGGTCCAGCTCATTAAAATAAAAGCCTACATTTTTTTATCTATTATCAAGTCAATTTCCTTATTTAGGATAATCGGTTTTATGCGGATTTTTCTATAATTCCATCTGTGAAATTCATTACCCACTTCGCCCTTCCAAACCACATAAAATTTCTTAAAAAAACTTGTCAACCCTCTCAAAACCACGTTTTTGGGACATGGCATGAGCTTGGATTATTAATATTAATAACAATAATATTCACATAAACCAACTTAACCATGAATACCGATTATCATTTTCCGATCAGTAGTTCCACTGCTGCTAAATGCACAGTAAAGACAATAAGAGATGAATCAGTAGGATCTATTAAGGACATCATGCTTGACACCGAAACCGGAGAAGTAGCCTATGTTGTTCTGGCAGTAGATTCAGGTTTCCTAAATCTTGGAAGTAAGTTGCTAGCTCTTCCTTGGGAGGCGTTTGATTTTCACGGTCACCAACGTGATGTAATCATTGTGAACGTCGACAAGCAAAAGCTAGAAAACGCTCCAGGTTTTGATAATGACAACTGGCCAGTAGGTCCTCAGCATGAATTCATCAATGATGTCCATACATATTATGGATTTGACAGAAGAAGAGCACTAATTGAATAGGCGTGGTGCTTGGACTCTGCATAAGGCTCTCCAAATTGGAGAGCCTTTTTTTGTGATTCTGATTGGTGAATGGTCTATTAGAGCAGTTTAAAATAGAGTAGTTCTAAATTATCTTCTCTTGCCCTTATCCGCAGGATCTTGTTCGTGAAGCAATAGTTGCATTAGATCTCCTGGAGCAATTTCCAACATTCCCTCCCTTAAGGACTCCCATATTAGATTAAATGTACCACGGTATTTATTTCTAACAGTTTGGAAAGATGCCGTTTTATAATTCCTGTTTTCTGGCAGATTATTACTCGAAATCAAAATATTTGAAATTGTGGACATGAGCTTCTTCTTTTTCTCATTCTCGTCTCGAAGCTCCAGTTTCAGATCCTTGTAATGGAATTTCATGAAATTGGAAGAAAAGCGAGGATTTGCATCCATGGTGATTTCCAGCTTTTCCATGGTTCCTGAATTGATATTTACAGACACCAAATCTCCGAGTATACCATTTAATGAAGGTAATCCAAATGGGTCCACACTTGCCTCAAGATGAAACTTCTCCTCCGCTTTATCTTTACCATAAGGTACGGTCACATCCATTCGCATGGGAGCAAAACCATTAAGAACTGCTTCGCCATGAATATTCATCTCGCCGGACTGAAGTGAATCTATTGATACAGCATGAGTGATAAGTGCTGAAAGCTGCTCAAAATTAAGGCTACCTGGTTTTGTCTTTCCTTCAGAAATCTGAGAATAGGTTATTTGGGAATTAAGGACTTTTATGGTGTCTACTTCGAGTGGAAAGGGAATAAGCTCAACCATCCCTTCAAACATTGGCTTCTCGGGTTCATCAATGGGACGTGGCTTATTTTTATTTCTTAGGTCATGAAGAATCAGACTATCTATAGTCATCAAGTTTGCAACAATAGACCAATTCCCATAAATGCTACTACGCGCATTTATTTGTTCAATCTTCAGATGCTTCAAGTCAATTTCAATGTAATCTTTTTGCACATCTGATCTCCTGGCTACTTCCAGATTCGAATCGTCATAAGCCAATTTCATATCGTAGAAATCGAATGAATCTTGCTTCGAGTCATAATTCAATTCGCCCAAAGTAAATGTCTGCTCTTTATCGATGTTAATCAGTAAATTCTTCAGACGGGTATTTATGCTTTCCAGCTTGAAAGGAATGGCATAATTCAACCTGATAGAATCCGTTTCCAGATTGACAGCTGAAATATGAAAGCTATCAAAACTTCCAAATTTCCTCAAAGAATCAGATTGGGTATAAAACTCACCTGAACCTTCATTCAAGATAAAATTATGGATAACTCCCCGGGAAACTATATCTCCAAAAAATCCCTGAAATGCCATGGATACATCCGCCGGTTTTTGGGATATGGAGTCGTTTCTGATCAAAATAAATTTAGGGACTTCCAGTCTTAGCTCTCCAATATCCAGCACATTACCAAATATGAATCCAAGCATATTCAATCCACCCAGCCTAAGGGTCTCCATAGTACCTGTAATCGTAGTCGCCATACTATCCTTCACCGGTCGAAGCGAAATATGCTGAAGTTCTATACTTCCTCTGAACAACTGCACATCCACATCTTCAAACAGAATATCGTAAGCTCGATCCTCTTTTGCATTAATCCGCTCAGGCAGTGTTTTTATCAGCCATTTTTCAACCAAAAATATTGAGACAACGCCTAGCAGAATTACAATTCCCAAGGCCCATAGAATTTTTTTCAAAGGATAGATATTAACATAACTGATAAAACAACTTTAAAACCACCGTGGAAAAGAATGGTTGCAATAAGATACAACTATTTCACAACTAACCATTCCTTATCCCTCTACGCATACTCTTACCAATTAGCTTAAATAAACCGTAAAAATAAAAGGGAAGATGCCAAAGTCATTTTTGATTCCCATCAATAGCTAAAATCATTATCTTCCATTCTGATTTATTTAAATTCTATTTTCGACATACAGCATAGCCTAGGGAAAAATGATCATGTTATGATAAAAGCATCTCTACTCACTATTACTTTTTTACTGACTTTGACATGGACTACTTTCGCACAGGAGAAAAATCTAGAATTTAAAGTGCTTACTTATAACATTTACCATGGTGAAAAACCCGAATCACTGGGAAAACCAAATCTGGATGAGGTTGCAAATCTCATACTTAAACTTCAGCCGGAAGTGGTGGCACTGCAGGAAATGGACAGCATGACTACTCGTTTGGAAGGAATTTATGGTGAGAAAATCAATTGGGTAGCTGAACTTGGGAAAATGACCGGCTATCAAAGTTACTTCGCCAAAGCAATGGATTATGCCGAAGGAGGTTATGGTGAAGGCGTATTGGTGAAGAATGGTATAAACTTCAGTACACAAAATTTGCCAACTCCCGCTGGTGGAGAACCTCGAGCTGCTGCCTGGGTGAAAATACAATTAGAAAATAAACAGGAACTTTATTTTGGAGCGACACACCTATGCCATCAATTTGAAGAAAATAGAACTGCTCAAGTAGCTGCGGTTACGTCCTATGCCGATTCGCTACCCCAGCCAGTATTATGGGCAGGGGATTTAAATTTTGCCCCATCCTCAAAAGAATATAAAAGTATCTCTTCAAAATGGAGTGATGCCGGAATGCTAGCAAATGATAAATCACCCACCTACTCTTCTGAAAATGGAAAGAGGATAGACTATGTCTGGTATGATTCAAAAAGCTTCGAGCTGGTTGATTACAAAGTAATTGATGTGCCATTCTCCGACCACTACCCAGTTTTGGTCACCCTGCGATTAATAAACCCCTAAACAATAATGAAATCGAGCAAGATGAAAAAAATTATGCTAATTGGAGTCCTTTGCCTGGCAGGCTTTGGCTTTGCATTTAACTATGCCCATGTCGAAGCTAAAAAACCAAAGTGGCAAACGCTTTTCAATGGAAAAGATATAGACGATTGGTCTATAAAGATCCGTACGCATGAATTGAATGATAATTTCGCCAACACTTTCCGTGTGGAAGATGGATTGATGAAAGTTCGTTACGACGGCTATGATCAGTTTGACCAACAGTATGGACATATTTTCTTCAATAAACCATTTTCCAATTACCTTCTTCAGGTGGAATACAGATTTGTAGGTGAGCAAGCAAATGGAGGTGAAGGCTGGGCTACCCGAAATAGTGGGGCAATGCTTCATTGTCAGGACCCAAAAACTATGTTGAAAGATCAGGATTTTCCAATATCTATCGAAGCTCAATTCCTAGGAGGGAATGGCACCGACAAAAGAACTACATGTAATCTCTGTACTCCAGGTACCAACGTGGTGATGGAAGATAAACTCATCACTTCTCACTGTATCAATTCTACTTCAGAAACCTACCATGGTGATCAGTGGGTAACTGCCAATTTCATTGTTTTGGGGAATGGTGATGTGCACCATCTCGTTGGAAAGGATACTGTAATCAGCTATACAAAACCTCAAATGGGTGGTGGAAATGTAAGTCCAGTCGATCCAAAAGTAAAAGTAGATGGCCAGATGCTGAATGGTGGATGGATATCACTACAAAGCGAAAGTCATCCAATTGATTTTAGAACCGTTCGTCTGATTGATCTCACTGAATATATGGGTGATCAGAAAAAGCTGGATCAAGTCGTCAATGAAGGTTTGGCATCTGCCCCTGCCAAAAAATAACAATGTTTAAAAGAAGAGATTTTATTAAAGCAATCCCTGCTTTGGGATCACTTATGGGATTACCGACCCTTGCCAGCGCCAGTGAGGAAAAAGCAAAGGCAAATAGTGATCGCAAAGTTTGGGTCGACCTCCTGTATAAAATATCACATCCGGTACTAGATGCCATGAGCCAGGAAAAACTGACGGAACTCATGCCTTTGGAAACTCCTCCTGATGCTTACGCAGACCGTGCGTCGGTTACCTATTTGGAAGTTTTAGGAAGAACTCTAGCCGGATTGGCGCCATGGCTTGAATTAGAAGATATCAGTTCTGAGGAAGCGGGTGCCCAGAAAGAGCTTCGGGAGAAAGCTTTAAAAAGTATTTCTAATGGTGTGGACCCAAATTCTCCGGATTATTTAAACTGGACCAAAGGTGCTCAGCCGCTGGTAGATGGTGCATTCCTTGTTCATGGAATTATGCGCGCCCCAAAAGCACTGTGGGAGCCATTGGATGCTGACACAAAAGCAAGATTCATAAAAGAGATCCATGCACAAAAATTAGCGATTAAACCTTTTTATAATAATTGGTTGCTATTTGGAGCAATGCTGGATGCTTTCCTGTTTTTTGTAGGTGATCAGGGAGACATGATGCGGATTGATTTTGCAGTGAAGAAACATCAAGATTGGTACTTAGGAGACGGTTGGTATGGCGATGGTGATGATTTCCATCTGGATTTCTACAATGGATATGTGATTCAGCCTATGCTAATCCAAGTTTTGGAAGTGGCATCAAAAGTCCAAAAATCCTATGAAAAAGATCTTGAAGAAGCTGTAAAGCGTATGCAGAGATTTGCCCGGCAGCAGGAATTAATGATTTCGCCAGAAGGCACCTATCCTCCTATCGGAAGATCGATTTGCTACAGATCGGGGGCTTTCCAGCCATTGGCAGAAATTGCTTACAAAGGACTTCTTAACGAAGAACTATCACAAGGTCAGGTTCGGTCTGCTTTAACGGCAGTTTATTCTAAGCTTTTCGGAGCAAAAGGTACATTTGATGAAAATGGATGGCTACAACTTGGGCTGGTAGGACACCAACCTAGTCTAGCCGAACCTTATATCAGCACGGGATCCCTTTACTTGTGTACTTTAGGATTTTTGCCATTAGGTCTTCCAGCTACCCATTCATTTTGGACCGATCCCGCTGAGGATTGGACTTCCAGAAAAATTTGGAATGGAATAGATGTGCCGCGTGATCACGCTATGTAGAAAGCAATGCATTTAAAAGCCCGCTCATTATTTTAATCAGCGGGCTTTATTTTGACTTTTATTTGAAATGTGATCTCACATCTCCCAAATTATACTCTCACTCCTGTGGTACCTCCACCTGAGAGGGTTATGTTTACTGGAGCATTGGTTTTCCAGTTTCCACCCGTGAAATCAGGTACATCAATAGAATTGGATCTATTTGCTACTGACCACTCACTCAAAGGAGAAATACAGCTCCAAAGTGCCGCATCATACACATCCTGATCTAGGGGAAGGCCGTTTCTCAAGCAATCTATTAGTCGCCAATCCATCATAAAGTCCATGCCTCCGTGACCGCCCACTTTTTTGGCCAACTCCCCTACTTTCTGAATAATCTCTGGAGTGTATTTGGTTTCCAAATCCTTGAATTCTTCCTCCTTCAACCAACCATGTCCTTTTGCTACCTGTGGTGTTGGATATTTCTGGGCATATGCCTCTGTACCACTCACTACATGAAGTCTGGAATATGGACGAGGTGATGACACATCATGCTGAATCATGATCGTCTTCCCATTCTTGGTCTTCACCACTGAAGTATTCATATTTCCTCTGAATTTCTTGCCTGCGTAGGACGCAAAGAAATTATCCTGTTCAGCTAATTTCTTTGCCTCAGCATGCATCGAGAAATCATTGGAAGAAGTGGAAGTCAAATAATCCATCTGATCACCTCTGTTGATATTCAGGATTTGACAAATTGGACCAAGTCCATGTGTAGGATAAAGATTTCCATTCCGGTAGTTCTCTTTCAGCCTCCACATATCCTGGTAGCCATTTTCCTTATTGAAATTTAAGGAAAGCAAATCGTGGATGTACGCACCCTCTACATGCAATACTTCTCCAAAATAACCCTCACGGGCCATTTTCAAAGTCATCAACTCAAAGAAATCATAGCAACAATTCTCCAACTGCATACAATGCTTCTTAGTGCGCTCCGAAGTCTCCACCAATTGCCAGCATTCATCAAGTGTCCTAGCAATAGGTACTTCGCAGGCAGCATGTTTGCCAGCTTCCATAGCATAGACTGCCATTGGAGTATGCCATTCCCAAGGAGTAGCGATATATATCAAATCAAGATCATCACGATCCATCATTTCTTTGAAAGAATATGCGTTGCCAGAATAGCCCTCTGGGGTATGTGGTGTGCCTTTCAGTTGCTCCTTAGCCTTTTCTACTCGCTCAGGAAGCAAATCACAAAGCGCTTTAATTTCTACATTTTCTATTTTGCTCAATCGATCAACGGCCCCAGGGCCTCTCATACCAAGTCCAACAATCCCAATACGTACAGTATCAATTTTGGGAGCAGCAAAACCGCTCATATTGAATGATTGAATTCTATTTACTCCCTTTTTAGCTTGAAAAGGAAGTGCTTCAAATTCATTGGCGAGGGTACTGCCCGCTCCGAAAAGCCCTAAACCAACCATTCCGGTGGATTTCAAGAACTCTCTTCTTTGGTTATTTTTCATATAGCATTATTCAATTGACATTTCTAATTAATAAAAAAATAAAGGAAGTACTGTCACCTTACAAATAAAAAAACCGAAAGCTTTTGGCTCTCGGTCATCACAGCGTAACAAATGAAGTTAGTTACTTTTCACATCTGTATGGGATACATTTTAGGAAACTAAATGTAGGCTTAAAAGTAATAGGCGATTATTCACTTTTCCAGCAAATTTCTAAAGGAAGGACTGTTTGGATTCTTCGGTGCAAAAGTAAGTGGTTACGAATCTTTAAAAAATGACTTAGATCAAATAATCCGCTAAGAATCAATCTGCTAAAAAGTATTTTGACATGACCTGCTCAGCCATTTTTCCTTGAGGAGTAAAATCTGGATCGCGATGCTTTCCTTCCGGATACCATTTCCAGAAGAACACTCCTGCCATCCAGGATTCTTTCCAAGCAGTTTCAAAAAATGCCTCATAGCAAAGCGCCTGCATCTCTTCAGAAAGCTCTGTTTCCCTGCGTTCATTTGGCCAAACCCACGGTTCTTTTGCTGCGTCAACTGTATTGCAATAGCCAATCTCTGTGAACATCACGGGTTTTTGATATTTTCTGACGACTTTATCGATTCTAGGTAAATTTTTCTTCCACCCTGATTTGAGGTCAGATAGATCTGGATTTGTTTTGGTGGAAAGTGGAAAATATGCCTGAATACCGATGTAATCCAAGGCATCCCAAAATTCGACATGCTCAAACTCAGTAAAATTGGCTGCATAAACGAGCTTTCCGGAATAGACTTTTCGAATCTCCGCAATCACCTTTCTCCAATCTTCTTCCCGATCTGATGTCATTTCCAGCTCAGTTCCTACGCAAAGCATAGGGATTTTATGCTCCTCGGCCATCTTTGCATAATCCAAGATAAACCCCTCGTAATTCTTAAACCAAGTCTTCCAATCCTCCTTATTCTTCATCTCAATCTCCCCCGGCCAACTTCCGCGAACCCAGAGATGTGGCTTGAGCATATTCATGATACCATGACGAGCTGAAGAATCAAAAGTCGCTTTGATTCCCAGTGAGGATTCCCCCCACCATTTGTTTTCATTATTCGTGTCCCAGCGGATTTCTGGAGTATTCTTTTCAGTTTGCCAGCCAAATGGCGTCTGCGAAAGTGCATCTGCTCCTGTCGCTTTGAGGGCTTCCAGTTCCGGTCCCAAAAGTGGTGATCTACTTCCTACCCAGCATACGCCTTTCCATTTTTCTGCGGCTATGACCAAGTCAGGCTGAATCGGAAAAACTGCCCACAAACTCAGACCTAGAAGTACTAGTACTGAACTTAGCAAATAATTTCTCGACCAGCCCTTCTTCATTTCGCCAACATGGTTTGAATAATAATTTCCTCCTGAAGTGTGCGATGCACAGGACATTTGTTGGATATCTCCAATAATTTCTGTCTTTGTTCTGGATCAAAGTCGCCTTCTATTTCTATTATTCGGGTAAATTGACTGACTTTAGCAGAAGATTCCTCAGGATTTTCACTATCTGCTAAATGCACTTTTTCGTGATTGAGAAAGACAGAAACCTGCTCCAAAGGCCACTTTTTACGCTCGGCATACATTTTCAAAGTCATTGCAGTACAGCTTCCAAGCGATGCCATAAGCAGGTCGTACGGATTTGGCCCCAAATCTGCCCCACCCACATCTATAGGCTCATCAGCTATTAAATGATGATTCGGAGTCATCACTTCGGTGGTGTATTTCTCCCCGGAAAGTCTCACGAAAACCTGATTACCTCTCGTATCATTTGGCTTATCTATCTTCTCCACCAGCACGTACCGCTTACTCCAACTTCCTATTACCTCTGCGATGTACTCGCTATCCAGAGGATTTGAAATTAAATGAGTCGCGCCATCTAAGGATATAAAACTCTTGGGATGATGGGCTGCATTATAAATCTCGGCCGCATTGCTGATTTCGACAATTTTGTCTTGAGGCGAATGCATGATCAGAAGCGATTTTCTCAGTTTATTTAAGAATGTGGCTAATGGTCTTTGCTCCAAATCATCTACAAAACTTTTACTGATCTTAAAAGGACGGCCGCCTATAGTGACATTTGCTAGCCCGTTTTTTTCGATTTCCTCGACACTATCAGTAAACAAATGTCGGACGTGAGAAGGCATAGATGGAGCTCCAATCGTGACTACGGCATTCACATTGCTCAGTTGTGCAGCTGCATATAAAACCGCGGCTCCTCCAAGCGAATGTCCTATGAGCATTTTAGGCATATCGTATTCTTTTCCTAAAAAAGCAGCTGCATCCAACAAATCGCTTACGTTACTTGTAAAAGATGACTCAGCAAATTCTCCTTCGCTCATGCCAAGTCCAGTGAAATCAAAGCTCAATGCTGCAATTCCATTTTGGGACAAGGCGGTACAAATACGAGTGACGGCCAGGAAATTTTTGGAGCAAGTAAAACAATGTGCAAAAAGTGTATAAAACTTTGGCTTTTGATCCGCTGGCAAATATAGATGAGCAGACAGTTCTAAGCCACTTCTATTCTCAAATGTCAGTCGTTTAGGATTCATTCTGGGTTATTTATTCAATACTTCTACTTTGATATTTTCAAGGTTTATCTCTGAAAGTAACTCTAAATCTCCGGATTCGTAAAGCTCCTGCATCTTTTCTACAGATACAGATTCATCCGCTGGCTTAAGATTAAGGTAGTTTTGAAAACGGATTCCACCTACTTCATTTACCCCACTTACTTCTCTCATTCTCACCCCTCCTCCATCAGTATGATAGCTGTAAGCCATATAATCCACAATGGAATCTTCAATACCTATCCAATATAAAAATTCATCGTCATAGTCGTCACCACCACCCTCCTCGGCAAAAGTCACTTTGATTAGATTATACTTTTCCCCATTTATTTCTGTTTCTCCCAATAAGGTTTTAAATACAGAAGGATCATTTAATCCATAAGGTAAGTATGCGAAGTATGCCACGGAGTTAACTGAGCGGGAATATTTTCCTGTCCATTCCTCAGAAAGCGTGTCTATTTTGGCGCCATTCACAGTTCTCACAAAACCATCATTATTCAGGAGATCTTTGACATTTCCAGTAGAGTCTTTAAACTCTCTGATGTACTCAAAGTGATCTGGCGTTTTGAAAATGGTGTAATGAATATTTCTGAAATCAAACTCAATTTTGGAGTTGGTATAGGAATCTCCTCCGTGAGCTTCAATTGCTCTGTCCACAATTTTCTCAGCATCCGTTCTTGAGTTGCAGGAAGCTAAAACAGCCATGGTAACTATGCCTAACAAAAGGTAATTCAATTTCATTATTTTAAATTTTAAGCAATAAAGTTTCAATTATTCAAAAGTTACTTGGTAATCAGAATATACATATTCAGCCCGAAGAAATAACTTTTTTCCTGTCTCATCTATTCTATAGCTTTTCCGCTCTTTCGCCAATACTATCCCCGTAGTTTCGTCATAGCTAAGGTTTTCAATCAAACTTTTATGATCCTTCGCATGTAGTTCATTTGCTATCAACTTCGATGAAGTTGGATCAAAATAAAACCACCACACATCTGAATCTGGCCCATAATCCACACGGATAGATTGAACCGACTTTGCATCTTCTAGAGATTTTTCACCTTCGTAAGTCAACGTTGCGTTCTCATCTAGGAGATTCCATGGCTGAGCAAAAGCAAAAAATGCCGCATCTATTTCAGCTTTTTTAGCTTTCAAAAAGCCATCATTCTGTATGGAGTTTTCTCCCATTTGATAGCTTGTCTTGCTTCCATTGAAATTGACAACATGGAGTATACTATCTTTTGTCCATGTCAATTTGGCTTCAAAATAAGGCTCCAAGCGAAATTCTACCCACTGTTCAGATTCACTTTCCACAACTCCAGATTCATCCAGCAAGCGAGTCATTTTTTTAAACTTAATGCTTGAAATATTTTCCCAATTCTTTGAAAGTTGATGGGCTGAGATTGACTTTTCGACAAGTTCTTGAGCCTGCTTTTCAGGGCTTTGGGTGCAGGAGAAAAAGAAGAGAGATAAGAGAAAAGGGAGAAGAAATTTATAGTTCATGTAGGTAAAAGCGATTTTGTGTTTGTTTTAGAATAATCCCAATAAATAGCAATGGCGAGTATGGAATATTCTATGAAAAGAAAAACCGGGCTTTCTGAGTAGTTGGGATCGCCATAGGCTTGGTACGAAAATATCACAGCGAAAGTCCAAATCAGAAAGGCTTTTTTACCAGTAAATAAACTCAAACCAAAAGCTGGAATCAGATACCAAGGGTGTACCACAGGTTGCAAAACCAGATAACACAAATAGACCAAAACCCAAAGGTCTACAAGCTGTAAAAGGTTTTGAGGCCTCCTTTTCCAAGAAAAGTATAGAATTCCGGCTAAGGTAATTCCACTTAGAATCGGCGTCAGTTCCCCGATGACATTATACCCTTTTACCCAATAGCCAACTTCCCGGAGTAGGTAGTAGATCGAGGCATTAAATTCAAATTTACCTTGGTAAAGCTTTAAGCTTTGCAGAAAATGGACCCAGGAATTATCGATCAATAGCCATGCAAAGCTGGCTACAATCGCAATAGCTGAACCCACCCAAAAAGCCTTGGACTTTCTGGTTTTCTCAAAAGAGAAAAAAGTAGGAACCAACATGAACGGGAGTAACTTCATTCCAATCGAAAGCCCCCAAAATCCTCCAGAAATCGCATTTCTATTCTTTCGAAGCATATAAACAGAGGCCAATAAAAGAAGAAGAACCAAGCCTTCAAAATGAAGATTTCCTGTGATTTCCATAATCACCAAAGGATTCAGCCAATAAAGAATCAACCTTTTTTCTGCAAGCTGAAAATGATCGAACAGCTTGAGTAAACCAAAGAAAACTCCAATCTCGCCTAGAATCAGGATAACCCTTAAAATCAGAATTCCTGTTTTAGTATCAAGATTTGCGCCCCAAGCTGCAATAAAAAATACAGCTTGATTCAAAGGCGGATAAACCGAAAAATACTGTGGTGAATTCATGGCTTCAAAAAGATCAGCCAAATAAGGATTTGAACCTTCTGTATGATTTTGAAGCCAGGATTCCGGAGTTTCCAGATAGGGATTTTGATTCATCTTCACCAACTCCCCATCCCAAAGAAATCTTGGATAATCATCCGACCACTTGGGAATGGCAAGTAGTAAAGAAAGACGAATGAGTAATCCCCCTACAAAAATCCATTGCCACTTCAACTGTGCGCTCAAAAAATAGAGAACAAGCATTCCTCCGAAAAGCAAGCTGTAAATCGAGAAGGTCAACCAGAAATTTTCTCTTGGAATGTAGTAAGCCAAATAGAAAAAACCGACTGTCATTGCCAGCCAAATTGATGGGATTAATCGCTTGTTAAGCTGCTTATTCAAAGTCCTAAGCCTTTGCGAAGCGATTCATCCTGAAGACCATTTTTACGCCAATAGTCAAGCATTTGCACACTTTTCCGAACTGCGGTAGTTACTTCTTCAGTACCATCTTTTTTAGTGTAAGTTTCCTTCCAGGATATGATTTCGTTTGGAAAAGCATCCACATAGTTGATCACCAACCTTCTTCCAATTTCCTCATAGATCACTTCGACTTCAGCTTGATTGTCGCCTGTTTTTCTCTTGGATATTACGGCGCTTTCGGCATCAAGAGGAATATGTGTTAAACGGTTAAAAATCAAACTTGGGATTAATTTCCTATGTCCTGTAGGCACCAAGTCGGGATTTAGTCTGATCAAATTAAAAATCTCATCCTCCGCCATCGCGCTGATAGACAACTCCTGATCACCCTCGGATTCGAAGTAGGAGAATAAATTTATGTTGTACTTATTGTTTTTCCAGTTGAGCTGAGCAAAGGACTGTCCACACCATTCAGTCACGGAAGCCGTGATTTTAGGAGAGTTCAGATCATCATAAACTGGCGTAAAAACGGACAACATGGTATGATAAGGATATACTCCTGTCACAAAATCACGGGTCATATTTAGCTTCATCACCTTTATAGCTCCCTTTCCTGCAGCAGAAGGATCATCCACCTTCACTTGCTTGCGTTTGGAAAAGTCCTCCGTCACAAAGATCATTACCGCATTGCCATCCCGCTCTTCACCATATCGCATTTGCTTCAAGTCAAAGACATTGATCTCAGCCTTTCCCTGATACCAATGTGAAGCAAATTGCTCCTCATCTATCGCTTTTCTTCCTGTGGAATTGCAGGAAGAGGTAAGTAGTAAAACCAAACCAAGAATGAATAAATTTTTCATATTCCTAAAATTACTAAAATCCAGTTGAAGCCTTAATAACCAAGTCTCTAGTCTTGATACTTATGTCTTGCTACTAAAGTCTAAAACCTCACCAATACTTAAAAATCGTATAAATAATCTTATACCCAGCTCCAAACACCCCTTTTACCGTTCCGCTAACTTTAGATACCCCAATTCGCTTACGGTAATTTACGGGCACTTCTGTGTAGAGAAGTCCGGCCTTATGGGCTTTGATCTGCATTTCTATTGTCCAACCGAAGTTCTGATCGATCATATTTAAGTTAAGCAACTTAGTCCATACAATCGCCCGAAATGGTCCCAAATCAGAGAATTTGGCGCCTTGCATGTACTTCATCATTGTCGTAGCCAGCCAGTTTCCAAATACCTGCGGAAAAGTCATTGAGCCTGATTCCCGCTCTCCAAGTGCTCTGGAACCTATAACCATGTCTGCTTTTTGATCTAAAATTGGCTGAATCAAATCCAATAGCTCTTCAGGATAATCGCTGTAATCTCCGTCCAGAAAGACGACAATATCTGGTTGAATTTGCTGCTTTTTTATCCAATCCATAGCAGTCAGACAAGCTTTCCCATAGCCTTTCTGAGGTTCGAAAACCACCTTTGCGCCAGCAGATCCCGCCACTTCTCCAGTACTGTCAGTAGAGTTATTATTTGCAACTACGATATTCCTCACCAAGGTTGGAATCTCAGTAATTACCTTGGGAATAGACTTTTCCTCATTGTAGGCAGGAATGATTACATCAATAATTGGAGGATTATGCATCAGGTATTATTTGCCTAAACCGTAGGCTTTGAAAGAAGAAAAGAAAACTAGACCATAGCCTACCGAGAGCATCAGGTGAAAAGGCAACATCTCAAACGTGCCCCAATAAATATGAAGCCCAACCATGCCAGCAAAAACCAACATCAAAACTCCTTCCATCCAGGTAGTTGCGGGAATTTTAAACTTGATATAGCGATTAGTTGCTAAGCCAGACCCACTTTCAAGATTGAATTTTGGTGTACGGATAAAGGGTGATTTTTTTCCGGTAAGACCTTCCCAAACTGCCTGTGCATTGTGCAAAGCCAACCCCATAGAAACAGAAAGAAAAAGTGGCAACATATATATTGCCTGAACTAGGCTTCTCAAGAAACTTCGCTTTTCGTAGAAATAAGCCACCAAATACACTCCTGCAATAATCACAAAACCTATCATGAATATACCCGCAAGTCTAAATAGATTGGGAGAAATCATTCCCTGCATTCCAGCCCACCACACGCCAATACTGCTCAAGCTGACTAGAAGAATAGCAATGAAAATACTACTATTAAACAAATGAGCCATTGCATGAATCTTGATTCCAACTGGAAAATCTTGACTCAAAACTGCCTTTGCATGCTTTGAAGCACACTCAGCTCCTCCTTTTGTCCAGCGGAACTGCTGAGACTTTACGGCCGACATAATCGGAGGAAGCTCGGCAGGAGATTCGATTTCTGGTCGGTATACAAACTCCCAGCCTTTGCGCTGCGCGCGATAACTCAAATCTAAATCTTCTGTCAGTGTATCGTCTTGCCAGTCTCCTGCGTCGATGATACAGGACTTCCGCCAAACACCTCCAGTACCATTGAAATTGATAAATGCATGTTGGCTGTTTCTCCCTATCTGCTCAATCAGAAAATGAGCATCCAAAGCAAATGCCTGCAAGCGTGTCAGTAGGGAATAATTTTTATTCAAATGCGTCCAACGCGTCTGCACCATTCCAACTTTATTTGAAGAGAAATATGGAATAGTTTTTAGCAAAAAATCGGGGTCAGGAACGAAATCCGCATCAAAAATCGCGATAAACTCACCGCTAGCTTTGGCGAGACCTTCCTTCAAAGCTCCCGCTTTAAAGCCGGTTCGATCAGTTCGATGGATGTATTTGAAATCGAGTTCTGGAAACTCGAGTATTTTCTTCTGAATTAACTCTGCTGTCTGATCCGTGCTGTCATCCAACACTTGAATCTCAAGCAACTTTGAAGGGTAATTCATCTTTGCAACTGCCTCTATCAAACGTTCTACAACATATATTTCGTTGTAAACAGGAAGTTGGATGGTGACTTTTGGCCAAGATTCAGGTACAGGACGAGACACGTCCCCCATATACTTTTTTGAGCGAAGGAAGCTCAAAAGCAAATGCCCTTGAGCAAGGCTGTAAAGGAAAATAAACAGCATTCCCAGGGCATAAATCCCAATCAAAATATATAAGAAGATCATTTACGCATTTATCTTGATGGAATCATTTCCAATGATTATTGGCATTTCGTTGATTCTATTTTCTTCCGGACCGTTCTCTAACTTCAGTACTCCACGAGGGCAAACTGAAGAACAAACCCCACATCCTACACAACTGGATCTCACGATTTCCTGTCCCCGCTGCGCATACCAGCGCACGTCAATTCCCATTTCGCAATGCGTTGAGCAATTTCCGCAGGAGATACACTGACCACCATTGGTAGTGATTCTGAATCTGGATTTGAAACGTTGAACCAAGCCTAAATAGGCAGCCAATGGGCATCCAAATCTACACCAAACACGGTTGCCCATGAATGGATAAAACCCTGTACCAACTACCCCGGCGAAGACCGAACCAATCGCAAAACCATAGAACGAATGTAGTTGGTTCGTTACATTCCCCAATAGCGCAAAGCCGGAAAAGTAATTAATAATAGTCAAAGCAGTCATCACCACCGCCAAAACCAATACACTGTGAACAATAACCCGCTCATATTTCCAAGCTTTCAGAGACTTATCGGAAAGCTGTCTGTAAGGATCACCAACAGTTTCTGCTAATCCTCCACAGCCACAAACCCAGGAGCAATACCATCTTTTTCCAAAGAAATATGTAAAAGTAGGAACTCCAATTACAATGAGTAAGATGCCCCAAATCAACATAAACATCCCTACTCCGCCCGAACTCAAGAAGGTATCAATCTGATAATCGTAGAAAAAATCGTAATCAAGCGGCCAGATATTTTTGAAATCGAAATATGGCTGATTGAGTAAAACGAGGATTTCCGGGATTAGAAAAGCAAAGGCAGTCTGAAAGAACATCACTGAAGCAGTGCGTAGCTGCTGGTATTTATTGCCTCTATATTTCCTGAACATCCGCACGCCCATCACGATAATCGCCAACGTATAAATCGTCCCGTAAAGAAACCAATGGCTGGCAGGATTGCCACTCAGAATTATGCTCAGAGGTGTTACCATCCACACCTGATTCACTATAAATGCCGGAAACAAGTATAAAATGATGTAGAAAATTATCAAATAAGATCCTGTAATCATTCCCATCCAGCCCCGGTTTTTCATTGCTGAATGGAAAATCCCATTGTTTTTGATTCCTTCAGGCTCATCCTGATATTTTGGAAGATTGTACATCAATCCGCCAAGAACAGCAAGTCCTATGGACAAAATAAAGAAAAGCCAAGGATTATCCCGAACAGGGCTACTGATGGAGCTTTGTGCCAACGGAAATCTATAGTCATCCCATATCACTTCATCCCATTTGGACTCTTCCTTCAATGCATCATTGTAGGAGTCGAAGTTATCGTTGAATGCACCTATGAAAGCAAAATTTGAAGAGTAAGTTTCACCATACATCGGCTTAAGAATCTCAGCCATTTTCTCCTGGTGAATATCCTTCGTATTCTCCAAAACCAATTCTCGGGTTAGCGTGTAATTACCCAAAAATGGCATGATGGTGAAGATCGCTATACCAATCAAAAATAATCCTATACCGACACTCTGGACAACCTTCATGTGTATATAATTTGATTTTTATAGGACACATTGCCTGTCCCGAACTCGTTTCGGGAGAATCTCACATGGGTATTCATAATTCCTAAATTTGACATTATCATCATGTTCACTTTCATACGCTAGCTCCGAATAGTTTTTGAATAAATGTTTTCTTAGAAACTTTAACATCTCCTCCGAATTGGCTCTTAAAAGCCTTTTGAATTTCTATGTAATAAGGCGCAAAGAACTCAGGATCGAAATTGGCTTTATCGAGTTTAGAAATCACTTTCGCGCCATCCCAAGACTCTCGGATTGCCTGATCGAAAAATTCATGTCTGAGACGAAAACCGAAATTATTAACACCGAGAATTTTGCCCTGCAGATCCATCAGCATTCGGAAAGAGACTTTTCCACCAGCATGCTCCCAATAAAATGACTTGATCTTATCTTCATCCCAACTTGCTGGAACTGTCCCATAGGTTTGATATTCAATATCCAGGAACTTGGCGGAATTGAACCAGACACCTGGCTTATAAGTGACTTTTTTGCCAGCCAAGATATATCCTAATGTCTCTCCGTGCATTCTTCCAGTGTACCAAACTTGCTCCACCGGCTTACGATCTGCTGCCGGTGCCTCATGAAACTCGGCGCAATCACCGATGGAATAAACATTTGGAATATTGGTCTGAAAGCTGAAATCTACTTTCACTCCGCGATTGACTTCTAGTTCCGTATTTCGAAGAAAGTCTATATTCGGCGTCACTCCAGCAGTGAGTCCAACAAATTGGCAGGAAATCTCCTCACCTGATTTTGTGCGGACAGCTTTTACACGGGCATTTGGATCAGAAATAATCTCGTCTAACTCCTCATTCAACCTCAAGTCAATGTGGTGCTCCCGCATGTGTCGACTTACTAACTCAGACTCTTCTTTCGGAAGAATGTTACTCCAAAAGCCCGATTCTCTTACTAAAAATGTGACATGTATTTTCTTATAAGCCAGCATTTCTGCCATTTCAATCCCAATCAAACCTCCGCCTACAATTACTGCCCGCTGTACATCGGTGGTATTTTCTTCCATCAGCTCTAAATCCTGCTTGGAATACAAACCTTGTACCCCTTGCAAATCCATACCCGGCCAGCCAAACTTATTTGGTTTAGAACCTGTGGCGATGACAAGCTCATCGTAACTCAAATCTTCCCCTGATTTGAAAAGTAGAGTCTTTGCATTATAGTCAATCGATTTGACCCAAGCCTCCTTCAGATCAATTCTGTTTTTCTCCCAGAACCAATTCTCATAAGGCTGTGTATGCTCAAATTTCATGTGTCCCATGAAAACATACATTAGTGCAGTCCTGGAGAAAAAGTACTTCGATTCACCTGAAATCACGGTTATCTTGACCGAATCATCGAGCTTCCGTAGCTGGCGAGCGCAGGTTATTCCTGCGATTCCATTGCCTATGATGACCACATGGCGATTTGAACTCATTTTGTGGGGGTTGAAATAAGACTCAATTTGAAATTTACCAAAAACTTGGTGCTATTCGTTTAGATTCCAATCATAATCCAAAAATGAAATTTTTGCATTTGATTTTATTTTAGTCTTACTATACTTATTCAAAAAGTCGATAAGATCCCCATTTTTCGTGAAATCGCCTTTGAACCAGGAGAAAATGGAAGAAACTTGGACAGCTTCAGCACTGATTTTATTTCTTGAGGAGTCATTAATAAAACCTTTGGCTACTTTATCTAATTGTGCATTAATGGTCTCGGCTTCGAAAGCTTCATTAAGCAATGGAGGACAGGAAACTGACGCGCAATTAATGGCAAAGTGGATTCTAGGTTCTTCAAATTCTTTTCTCAAAATAGAATGCTCAATCTCGTCCAAGCTGGATTCTTGACCTCCTATTTTGAAAAATTTGTAATGCCAAACATCTTTGATCAGCGGGATTTTCAAAGTTGGACCAAGATCTTTAATGCTTTCCACAGGATAATTATCCACAATCAACTTTACCGTAAATCCATTGTATGCATTGATCCAATAAGCTAATTGCTCATTTTTTGACCATGTTTTACGATCCGGAGCATTTTCGCTAAGACTTTTAAGATACGCTTCTAGCTTCCCCTTTTCTTTTATAAATCCTGTGTAATTGACTGTTCCATCAGCGCTGACATTTGCCTTTAGTAATTCATTCCAAGCCTTGTGACTTGGCGGAGTAGTTCCTGCCATTCCTGGAACAGAACTTTGGCAACTCAAAAGGATGATGCTAAGAAAGAGAAGAAAATAAGTTTTAATATTTTTCATGGGAAAGTATTTTGAACTGATTTACGTTCGGAAGCAAAGTAAAGATGTTGAGAAATAAGAATTGGTCGGTTAAGAGACCAAAATAGCTCTTAATAGACTTTTTCTCCTTTGGTTAACCATATACCCCAAGTACGGGAATAGGTATGAACTTTCTTAGTCAGAGAGTCTCCGTGATAAATCGGCCTTTCCTCATTTGCCCATTCTATCAAGCCACCGTAAAGATTATATACTTCTTTGAAGCCAGCTTCATGCAGCTTTTTACCTATTTCCTGTGATCTAGCCCCAACTGTACAATAGACCAAAACTGGTTTACTTTTATCTAATGAAGCCACATTCTTTAGTGAAAAATCATCGTACCCTACCCAATTGGCATCTTGGAGATGACTGACTTCAAACTCCTCCTTTTCCCGGGTATCCACAACTTGATAACTACTCAAATCAGCTATTTGAGCTGGCTTCAGAACAGGAAAATCAGAATCATATAACGTTGCCAACAAAGCTTTATATGCTACAGACTGCGCAATGGCATTGGGTGAAAATCCCCACAGACTAATAAGGAACATTAAACAAAAAAAGATTGGAGCTCTACGTGATTTCATACTCAGTCAACTCCAAATTGTAAGTAGCTGTTCATTTCAAGCATAAAAATCCGAAAGCTTAACCAAACCACTTTTATCCAGAACGATGATCTTCTTGCCTTTGAGTTCGATGAGCTTATCTTTTTTGAATTCTGATAAAAGTCTGATAACAGATTCCGTAGCTGTACCAATCAAACTGGCAATTTCTTCACGGCTTAACACCAAATCAATCTGCTGATGATCGCCTCCATCCAATCCGTAAGAATTGGCTAGCTGTAAAAGCAAATAGGCTAAACGCTCACGGATGCTTTTTTGCGAAGCATCAACAAGCTTTTCTTCCATCACTCCTATTTCATGGCTGAGTGCTTTAGTAAGTCTCTTGAAAAATGGCCCATTGCTGATCAGAGCTTTGAGAAAAGTCTCTTTTGGAATAAAGCAGATTTTCGCATCCTCAATCACCATCGCCGAATTGGTGTAATTTTCCTCTCCAAGCAATGCAGAATATCCTAAAAGGTCGCCTTTTTTTGCCAAGTGCATAATTTGCTCTTTGCCATTCGAGGCTGTTTTAAAAATTTTTATTACCCCAGCATTCACACAGTAAACTCCCAATGGCTTTGCTTCCTCGTAATAAAGCACTTGCCCTTTACGATGGGAAATCATATTTTTATTGTCAGAAATATTGCAGGCTTGCTCCTCTGTAAGTTCAGACAGCATGGACAATTTCCGACTACTGCACAAGTCACATGGATGAATGGAAGATGGTTTTGACATACTCAGATCAGTAATTTTATTTAAACATTCAAAAACTCAAATTTACAACACTTCATTTAAAGCGGAGGTTCTGGAAAGTTTTTCTCCTGAGTAAACTTCTCCGCAACAAAATCAAAACTTAGACATATGTGCTGTAATCCATTGCTGATTAGCAGAAAAGGAGTCTTTAATTCCTTATGATACATGCAGGCTTGCTCGATGGTTTTTTGAGTCAACTTTACTTTGGGAGCTTTACATTCAATGAGCAAATATGGATTCCCATCCTTATTCCAAACCACCAGATCAGTCCGCTTTAGCAGTTTGTTGTAAAGTAGTCCTTTTTCCATTGCCAAAAGTCCCTTTGGGAATTTCAATTGATTAATAAGGAAATTGATCCAATGCTGCCGAACCCATTCTTCAGGTGTCAATACCAAATGCTTTTTGCGAAGCGAATCAAATATCCACATCCTACCGTCCTTCTCCTGAAGCTGAGGCTCGAAATGAGGCAAATTGAGCTTGGGTAATTGTATCTGATCCAGATTAGAATCCATGGATCAAAGATGCGGAAAATTGGGCATTTGGGAAAAATTGAATTCCCGAACTATTGAAAATCCAGGTAAGGAGAAATCTTATCTATCCATTCCTGTCTAAAAATTTTGATCTGCTTTAAATCTTCCGAAGACTGAAATTTACCATGTTGCTTTCTGTAAGCAATTAAAACTTTTGATTCCGAATAGCTGAAATAAGGATGTTTGCTCAATTCATCCACTTCCACTTGGTTGATTTTTACTTTCCTAAAAATAGATGGAGAAAAATCAAAATACTCCCAGATCGCATCTATAGTCTCAGGTTTCAATCCATAAACCTCTTTGAGCTGACTTTTGCTATGAAGCCCACCCAGATTTTCTCTAAACTTCACAATTCGGCTTGCTGTGCTTTGGCCGATTCCCGGGACAATCTGGAGTGTAACGGAATCAGCTTCTGAAAAGGAAATTCGGTTGAGATTTTCCAGTTGTTTGGCATTAGACTTATTTGTTATCGTATCCTGTTGATTAAATACTGGAAAAGGAGAATTCAACAGCGTAATTCCTGATGATTCCAGACTATCAATAATACCCAAATACTGTACATGGAAATTCTCAGCCTTTGCTTGTCTGATCTCTTTGAAAACAACTTTTGCGAAAACTAACACAAGTAATGCGGGAATCAACAGCACAAATCCACGTGATTCCTTTCTGGAAAACCCCAGATAAACCTTAAGCCAATAAAAAAATCTAGATCTCATTGTAAATCATAAAAAATGATAGAATCTATCAATAAGACATAAGTTAATAGTATTAGATTCGGAAATCAATACTGATTAGCTTTGCAGTATAATTGCGAATAGTTATTTAGATAGATTCCAAATTATCAGATCCCTTCCACAAATGGATACTTCCCTAGCCTTTGTCTGTTAAATTTGCAATCCAAGCTTACCCATGATGCAAGTCAAATTCAGAGCCCTTAGTTTGTCACATAAAAATGCGCCGGTACAAATCCGTGAGATCATCTCACTGGACGAGCAAGCGGTACATGGTATTTTACTGAAACTCAAAGACTTTTTTAATCTAAGTGATGCCTTAATCCTTTCTACATGTAATAGAACTGAAGTTTATTATAGCCATGATAAGGACATCAGCACAGAAATCATTAAGTTAATAGGTCTTGAAAAAGGACTTGTTGACATTGTAAATTACCTGGAGTATTTCGAAATTTTTAATGATGACCGTGAAGCTATCCGACATTTGTTTAGGGTTTCGATGGGATTGGAAGCCCAAGTCGTAGGTGACATTCAGATTTCCAATCAGGTAAAAAGATCTTATCAGGCATCTGCAGATCTTAATATGGCAGGGCCCTTTCTTCATAGATTGATGCACACCGTATTCTTCACAAATAAGCGCATTGTTCAGGAGACAGCTTTTAGGGATGGAGCCGCATCATTATCCTACGCAGCAATCGAATTGATCGAAAGCTTGACTTCAAATACCTTTGAACCAAGAATACTTTTGATCGGTGTGGGTGAAATCGGAGAAGATGTGGCTAAAAATATGGTTCACATTCCTTCTGCAAAAGTAAAAATCTCCAATAGGACTCAGTCGAGGGCTGAAACTATTGCAGCGGAGATGGGATTTGAGGTAGTTCCTTTTGAAAATTGTATGACAGCAATGGAAGAAGCAGATGTAATTGTTTGCTCCATTCAACGGTCGGAGCCTTTTATCACCAAGGAATTGGTGAAGAAATTCCAGATCAACAGTTACAAACTACTCGTGGATCTCTCCGTACCTAGAAGCATCGAGACTTCGGTGGAAGACGTGCCTGGTGTAATACTTTATAATGTAGATAATATCCGAAGCAAAGCTTCTGAAACATTGGAAAAGAGACTTGCCTCAGTTCCTAAAGTGGAAGAAATCATCGAGGAGAGCATTACTGAGTTTCAAGGATGGAAAAAAGAAATGATGGTATCACCTACCATCAATAAACTAAAGCAATCCCTCGAGCAAATCCGTCAGGAGGAAATGGCTAGGTTTATGAAGAATGCAGACGAAAAAGAATTCGCTGTGATAGATAAGATCACCAAGAGCATGATGCAAAAAATCCTAAAAGTGCCCGTGGTGCAGCTTCGTGCTGCATGCCAGCGGGATCAGGCACAGGAGATGATCGAAATGATATCTGATCTCTTCGATCTAGACCGAGTCAAAACCGACAAATAAGCCAAGCAAAATTGGATAAAAATGACCAAAGGATTGAATCAAACCTTTGGTCATTTTACCTTTAGGACCATTCCAAATAATCTACATATAAATGAATAAAAATTTTACGCTACTCCTAAGTCTGATATCCACTTTTTTAATTTCTGAAGCTGCCTACTCTCAGTCCTGGGAAGTCTATGATACGAAGATTCAACTTCAATCACATTTAATTTACGATGAAATAGATCTTCTAAGCGAAACCGTGAAAATCGGCAAAAAAGGTAATGAGCTGTCACTATTATCGAACGATCTCAAACCGGCAGTCTCTTTGGTCGGTACTGAAATTCACCTTTATGTAGAGCCTTGGATAATAGTAAAAGGACCAAATGGATTAGGAGCATTTCACGAATACGGACAGCAGGTTTTGCCCTTGGAATATGATAAAATTGATACCTATTTCACTATGCTTTTGGCAAGCAAAGGAAATGAGTATTGGTTATTTGAACGAGGAAAAAATAAGACAATTTATTTAGGGGAACTGGATGAGGCAAAGATTACCAACACCGGACTGATCATCATCCGAAAAGGAAGCGAGTATTCCATGCCACTATCTCCAAATCCTGATAAGACTTTTGAACTTCTCTCGGATAATGATGGAGAGTTTGTTTTGGCTAAGGAAGCCAGCGGTTTTGGGCTGATCAACAGGGAAGGCGACTATGTATTGGATCCAATAATCGAAACGCTTCAACACACGTACGGCAACTTCTTCTATGGGTACAACCAAGATCAATATTTGCTGATCGAAGGGAATGATATACAGTCAAACATCCGCTACAATTCCTTTCATAAGATCACTTTTGAGAATGATATCATGCTTGAATACATTCATGGTAAGCTACGTCGTGTGATGGAAGGTGATGGCATTTTGCTGGATGATGTGGGAATAACCGAAGTCAATAAAATCGGCAAAGACCTTTACAATGTGCATTTCCGGGATGCCAAGATTGGCTTGCTAGGAAAAAAAGGATGGCTAGTGAAGCCTATGCTTGACGTAGAAGAGATCAAATTCGGCAACGAAGGACTTTTCCCTGCCAAATCCAAAGGAGCATTCGGATTTGTAAATTCAGCCGGGACTTGGGTGATCAAACCAGAATATGCTCAAACAACTTTATTTTCTGATAAAATAGCTGCGTACAGAACATCCTTAAACTGGGGGTTAATCAGTGATACTGGAGAGAGGATCACAGATGCAACTTGGGAAGAAATCAAACCTTTCCAAAAAGGGATTGCCATAGCTAAAGCAAACGGCAAATATTACCTCTTAAATACTTTTGGTGCAGTTCTTACCTCCGAAGGGTTTGACAATATTTATCGGACTACCGATGGTTATTTCTTGGTAGAAAAGTCCGGCAAAACCGGTTTATTGGATGGAGAGGCAAATGAAGTAATTGCCACAGAATTTGAAGGATTGAGGAGAGAACGAAAGAATTTTGTGATTGTTCGAAAGGATGGTCTTACCGGAGTAATAGATGAAGAAGGGGGAATTATCATTCCTTTAGCCTATGAAGAAGTGCTTGTAGATTGGGTAAATGAACAAATATTTGCCAAAACCACCTACGTACCTACGGTGATCCAAACCCTCAATGAACCAAATAAGAAAAACAAAAAAGGAGCCTAAGCTCCTTTCTTTATTTTTTCTCGTTTTTCCCTTTTGAAGAATCTTTTGATTCTGTATCAGGATTTGCTATTGACTCCCTCATGGATGTATCGGATTTGATGTTTTCCATTTTATAATAGTCCATCACTCCCAGTCGGCCACTTCTAAAAGCTTCAGCTAATGCTTTTGGAACCTCGGCCTCAGCTTCGATTACCTTAGCTCTCATTTCCACATTCCTAGCTTTCATTTCCTGCTCTAATGCTACTGCCATCGCACGTCTCTCTTCAGCTCTTGCTTCGGCAACTTTCAAATCCGCAGATGCTTGATCAATTTGAAGTTTCGCACCAATGTTTGTGCCCACGTCAATATCTGCGATATCTATAGAAAGAATTTCAAATGCCGTTCCAGCATCCAAACCTCTCTGGAGAACCAGCTTGGAGATTTTGTCAGGATTTTCTAATACACTTTTGTGAGTAGCGGCCGAACCAATAGAAGTAACTATGCCCTCACCTACTCTGGCAAGAATGGTTTCTTCACCGGCACCACCGACTAATTGCGCAATGTTTGCTCGTACAGTTACTCTGGCTTTTGCTATCAATTGAATACCGTCTGCAGCCACAGCAGCCACATTAGGTGTGTTGATCACTTTTGGATTTACAGAGATCTGAACAGCTTCAAATACATCCCTACCTGCCAAATCAATTGCGGTAGCTTGCTTGAACGTCAAATTGATATTTGCTTTATCAGCAGAAATCAGTGCTCTGATGACGTTAGGAATATTACCACCAGCCATATAGTGCGTTTCCAAGTCATTTGTAGTCAACTGAAGACCGGCTTTAGTTGCAGTAATCAATGAATTGACAATGATACTAGGCGGTACCTTTCTGATTCTCATCCCGATAAGTTCTCCTATTCCAACTTTTACATTGGAAAATTGTGCAGTGATCCAGAGATTGACTGGCACAAAGTACAAGAAGATGAAAAGAAGGACTATTCCGGCGACCGCAGCCACCAAGATGAACATTGAACTGCTCGGATCTAAATTCTCCATATTATTTTACTAAAATTTTATTGTTTTCAATTTTGATAATGGTGACTTCGGTGTCAACTGGAATAAATCCATTTTCGGATTTTACTTCATATATAATCTCACCAAAGCTGGCTTTTCCAATTGGCTTAAGATCAGAGATAGTTTTGCCAGGCATTCCAATTTGCAAAGCATCTGTTCGACCGTCGAAAGCTCCTCCTTTCATGGATGATTTGAGTGAAAATCTATTCCAAACTCCAGAATTAAAGCCATATGCTATAGCTGCGAGATTAAGGATTACTGCTATGGAAGTAATCCACCAAGCTATTTCGGGATCAAAACTCAGGAACGCATAAACTACTCCAGCCAAACTTACAGCTAGTCCAAAAATACCGACCACGGTAGTCCCAGGCACAAATAAGACTTCCGCAAGCAAGAGTATAAGACCAATGATGAGAAGACTGGATAATACTAGGATCGTCATTTATAATTTTAAGAGAAGAATAGATGTCTAAAATACAAGATTCCCAGTTAAGGCAGGGCAATTACAACTAAAAAAAGCTCTTTACTTCAAAGAATAAATTCTATATCTACTAATCACATGAATGCAGAAAAATTCTGAAAATTATAAGCAGGGAAAGTTAAATATACTAGTGCTTTAAAGAGCGTTTTCATCTATCGCAGTAGGAAATTCAGGAAAAAAAACTTTAAAAGTAGATCCTTCTCCTACTATGCTTTGGACACTTATTGTTCCTTTATGGTTTTCCACAATTCTTTTACATAGAGCCAGACCTATTCCGGTCCCCCTATATTTATTGGATAACCTCTTGAATGGCTCAAATGCCTGTTCTGCGTATTTCTGATCAAAACCAATTCCATTGTCAGTAAAGGTGATCAGACAGCCTGACTTTCCTTTAGAATCCATTTCACCTACAGAAGATGTCGCTGAAATAATTATGTGGGGTCTACCATCATTAAATTTTATCGCATTGCTGATCAAGTTGCTGAATAGCTGATAAATCTGAACCGGAATAGCTTTGATTACGGGTAAAGTAGAAACTTCAAATTCCACCTTTTTCTCCACAATCAGCATTTCAAATTCCGAGAATATATTGACGAGTATTTGATTCAGGTCAACATTGGAAAACTTTGTATGGTCGTGGGAAATTCGGGCAAAAGCCAAAATATCTTTGATAAGCTGAATCATCTTTTCGGCACTGTTGTCTATTTTTTGTAGATACCATTCCAGATTCTCCTTATTATCTATTTCACTTTTGGCTAATTCCACAAAAGCTCTGATTTTACGTATTGGTTCCTGCAAGTCATGCGAGGTACCATAGGCAAACTGCTCCAGTTCTTTATTTTGTAATAAAATACTTTTGGAGTCACTTTCTTTTTGTTTCTCCACTAGCATTCGTTCAGTCAGATCCTTGGTCACTTTTGTAAAACCAATTACATTTTGCTGATTATCATGCAATGCTGTGATAACTATGTATCCCCAAAAAGTACTCCCGTCTTTGCGAACTCTCCAACCCTCATGAGTAGCCCTTCCAATTTGCTTCGCTTCTCCAATTAATTTGTTTGGGAGCCCATTTTCCCGGTCCTGCGGAAGATAAAAAAGGCTAAAGTTCCTACCAATAATTTCATTTCCCAGATAGCCTTTGATCTTTTGAGCTCCTTTGTTCCAATTTTGAATATTTCCCTCAGTATCAAGCAGTATTATCGCGTAATCCTCCACTTCTTCAATCATCCGCTGAAATCGGAGTTCATCTTTGTATATTTCAGTTGTTGTGCTGTAATCTTTCATAAGATATTAGGAATTCAATGCGTTAGAAATTCCTCATCGAAAAGTAATTTGAATTTAAAACTGCCAATATAAACCTCTTTTATCAGTAGATACTAAATTATAAAAATCACATTTCGCCTTCTCAGAAATTTAGATAAATTAATATAAAGGCAGTATTTCGCTTTAGTTACTGATATTATTTAAAGCAGGTAATTCCAAAGATAAAGGATAGACTCTTACCAAGATCAATGAATCTAAAATTATATTACTCTTATTTAAAAAATATATTTGGATAAACATCTACTCGAGTTGATTGACTCAAGCACATTTTTAGTTTACGTTTTCAAACTCAAATTATATAGTACAGCAATAGAATTCTATATTCTATTATTTCCATTTAAAAGCAAAATAAGTGGCTGGTTCATCAGAAATATTGCGGATACCGTGAATATGCTGGGATTCCATGAAATAAAAATCACCTGCTTTGGCTGTATATTCTTGTCCATCAATTAGTTGAGCAGTTTCTCCTGAAATCATTAGGATAATTTCAGATTCCACATGAGAATGTGGTTCATGGCTCGCTACTTTTCCGTCCAAAGTAGTCACATGCATTTCTAATCTCTCACACATAGTAGTCGCCCTATCGAAATACGAACGAACTCCTCCTACGCTGGTGGGCTTGTAGGTAGTTGAATCCGAATTGATAATTAAAGTACTACCTGATGCCCTACCCCGCTCCAGATTCATAGGTTTTTTAGAGCGGAATCTAATGACATAATAAGTTAATGGGGTATCCCCGACATTTTTCAGAGAATGCATTTGCTGAGGCATCAAGGAAAGTACCCCATTTGGTCCGAGAATGTTGCCTTTACCATTTAGCATTACTTCCATCTTTCCTTCTTTTACTATTACTAGTTCCTCAATATCCTCATTTGCATGGGCAGTGCTTGCACTGGCTCCAATCGCCTGAGTTGTGGCGTGGATTTCCAAGTAATCAAAATGAGGAGAAGTGCCTTCAAATATCGGCCTGCCAACTCGATCTCCATTCTGAACCACTTTGTGATCGTCCCATTTGAAGACGCCCGATTTTATAGGTTGTAACTGAGCAAATGATGAAATTGTCATAAGGCAAAAGATGAAAATTAAAAGCGATTTCATAGTAAGAGGTTGAGATTGGGTGTTGATAAATATAATCAATAGAAATCTGATATATATAACTGATTTATTAATTTGATAATTGGTAAAATCCAATTTATATAAAACAATATTTTGAACAAAAGATAATATCCGTATTAAAATAATAAATTCGCATAACCTTTCACTCTTTTCTTTCGTCTTGATAATCCTAATTACACTCTTCACATACAACCGAATTCTATACCTATGAAAATTTTAACTCTACTATTCACCTTTGCTTTTACAGCGTTCACTATGATACCTGAGGTAGCTACAGTAAATACCTCTGAAAGCAGCATTACCTGGACTGCCAAAAAAGTAACTGGTCAGCATCACGGTAAAGTACCTATCACGACTGCTACACTAGATTATCAAAACGGAAAAATCCTGGGTGGCAGTTTCGAGATGGATATGACTAGCTTAACCGTTGAGGATATCACCGATCCAGGCATGAATAAAAAGCTAACTGACCACTTGAAATCAGATGACTTTTTCTCTGTAGCAAATCACGGAAAGTCAACCTTTACCATCACAAATGCCAAAACCTCCAACGGCAAAGACTATCAACTCACAGGAGATCTGACTATTAAAAATATCACTAAGCCTGTTACTTTTCCAGCAACTGTTGCAGTAAATGGAGGCATAATCACAGCAACTGGTAAATTGACTTTTGATCGTACTGATTACGACATCAAATTCCGTTCGGGTTCCTACTTTGAAAACCTTGCTGACAAAATGATTTACGATGATGTGGAACTTGACGTGAAAATCATAGCAAGCGAATAACCAATGATAATTACGATCAAAAAAAAGGCAGGGACATCCCTACCTTTTTTTGGTTTTCAGGACTTAGCCTTGACTTCCAAGCTCTGATTCAAAATACAGTTGAACGTATATGCAAAGTCAATCCTTTAAAGTGATTTAAATTCAGGTTATTCTAGATTTCTAACATACCGGTTTTAACACTCTTTAGGCTTTTTTAAAATCAAACCAGAGACTTAAAACTTCTCAGTTGACGTTATTATAGCGAAGAAAATCTTAACCCTAATTAGATTTTGTGTGGAGATAAGTCAGAGGCAAGGCTGCGTGGATTTTAAGGAATAAAACCCACGCAGTCCCTCTGCACCACGCGATGTGTATATCTTATATCCTAAGATGCATTTTTTCAGAATCATTTCAGTTTTTTAAAAACCACTTCCTTACTTTTTGAACCGGCAAAAATTGATTTCAAAATCCTCTTCCCTGCAGCAAGAAAATACTCATACAAGGGTCGAAAAATTGGATTAAAGGAAAGCAAATGGCAAACTTTATTTAGTCGCTATAAATAAATCCTTTCTTATTCAGAATATAGATTTAAGCTAATTATCCCCTATTCTCTTCTCCAACTGTGTCTCTCCAAATACCATTTCTTTTGAATGTTTTTTGGCAAGATCACTGATTTCGGCTACTATCTGAGGGTGTTGATCTGCCAGATCAAAACGTTCTGAAGGATCATGTCCTAAATTATATAAAGTCTGTTTTTCAAGTTTCTCAAGCTTCTCAGGGTATCCAGCAGGATTATTACTGTAAAAATAAAGTTTATAATTTCCTTTGCGTACTGCAAAAAGACGATCGCCATGATAGTAAAACATCTCATCCCTTGGCGTACTTTCTTCTCCTCTAATTACTGGACTTAAGTCTAACCCATCGTAAACACGATCTTGAGGCATTTTTGTACCAGCAAGTGAAGTGATGGTAGGCAACAAATCCAATGTGCTTCCGATTTTGGAGATCACGCCTGGTTTCACATTTCCAGGACCCCAGATTACTGTAGGAACCCGCACCCCACCTTCGTAGCTCGTACCCTTTCCGCCAAAAAGTGGACCTGCACTTCCACCCTGCTCATTGTAAACCAACCAAGGACCATTGTCAGAAGTGAAGATCACATAGGTATTTTGATCGAGGCCATTCTCTTTTAAAGCATTCAAAATCTCTCCCACAGACCAATCAATTTCCTCAATCACATCTCCATACAAACCACGCTCGCTGGTTCCTCTGAAATCTCCTGAGGCAAAAAGTGGCACATGAGGAAGTGAATGGGCTAAGTAAAGAAAGAATGGTTTGTCCTTATTGGCATTAATGAAATTCACCGCTTCCTCAGCATATCTTTTGGTAATGGTGTTCTGATCTGCAGGCCGCTCGATGATCTCGGTATTTCTCATCAGCGGCACATTGAAATACTCGATTTTTGAATCGGCAAAAGCTTCCTTGGCAGTGATGTCATTCATCCGATCCATATCATTGCTGTAAGGAATCCCGAAATACGAATCAAAGCCATGGCTGGTGGGTAAGAACTGAGGTAAATGACCCAAATGCCACTTTCCAATGGCAGCAGTAGCATAACCCGAACCTTTGAGAAGTGTGGCTATTGTATTCTCATAAGCTGGGAGTCCACCTCCTGAATCCGGAAATAAAACCCTTCTTGTATTGGAATACATTCCGGTACGAACTGGGAGTCTTCCCGTCAAGATTGCCGATCTACTCGGAGTGCAGACGTTTGCTGCTACATAGAAACTTGTCCATTTTTGGCCTTCGACAGCCATTTGATCAATATTTGGAGTCTTGATCGTAGGATGACCAAACGTGCCCAAATCTCCATAACCCTGATCATCGGTGAAAATGATAATGAAATTGGGCTTTGTTTCATTTGAGTTTTGCCCAAATGCAAAAGATGTAATGAAGAAGAAAAGAACTACTAGCTCGAGGTAAATTATGGGTCGTTGCATACTGATGTCAAATTAAAAATGGAAGACATTACACATATGACTGTACTAAGGTCTTTCATTGTAAATTACAGAAAATGACTTATTTCAAGACTACATCTTCCACCTTGACATTCATTTCCCCGCGGATAGTCTCATAATCATTGATCATTTCTTCCAATTTCTGAGGATTTGATTCCGCTAGATTGTTCACTTGGCCGATATCACTTGTGAGGTTATAAAGTTGATAATTTGGATCATTTCCTATTTCAATATTCACAGACTGGATAACAGCCGTCCCCTTATATGGTGGTATCATCAGCCATTCTCCTTTACGCAAAGCCGTTCTGCCAGTCGCCTCAATCATTAAATCTGTTCTACCGGATTTCTCCTCTCCAAGAAAAGTAGAAAGGAGGTTTTGACTATCATCTGTGGTTTCAGTACTTCCTGTCAAAGCAGCTAAAGAACTTAGAAAATCAATTTGACAAACCAAAGCATCAGATACCTGAGGCTGGATTTTGTCTTTCCAGTAAACCATGAATGGAACACGTGTTCCTGCTTCGAACAGGCTGTATTTCCCTCCCCTCAAGGGACCTGCTGGAGTATGATCTCCTAGCTTTTCCACCGCATCATCGTAATAACCATCGTTTAGAACGGGGCCGTTGTCAGAGCTGAAAATAATTAAGGTGTTCTCAAGCAAACCTTCTTCTTCCAAAGTTTTCATAAACTCTCCTATCATCCAGTCTGCCTCCAATATCACGTCTCCTCTTGGACCCATACCTGATTTCCCTACAAATCTTGGATTTGGCGTTCTTGGCACATGAGGTTGCTGAAATGCATAGTAAAGGAAGAATGGACCGTCTTTGTGGGTCTTTACATAGCTCTGGGCTTTCTCCAAAAAGTGATCTGCCATATCTACATCAGACCACTTGGCAGCTTCTCCACCTTTCATAAATCCAATTCTAGGAATACCGTTCACGATGCTGTTGTTATGCCCGTGATGCCACTTCATTGTGGTCAATTCTGGATTGTCCTTTCCTGTTGGCTCACCTTCGAAATTCTTTTCATAACTCACCTCGATAGGATCATTGGGATCTAGATTTACCACATCACCATTTTCTATATAAACTGTGGGTACACGATCTTGGGTTGCTGCCAAAATATAGCTGTAGTCAAAGCCTACTTCATTAGGACTTGGGCTAATATGCTGATTCCAATCTACGTTTCCATTCCCTAAACCCAAATGCCATTTACCGACAACACCAGTTTCATAGCCTTGCTCTTTAAGCATTTTGGGAACAGTCATTTGTGATGTGCTGATCAATAAAGGCGCTGTACCTGGAAGGATTTTCGCATCCTTATTTCTCCAAGGGTAAATACCTGTCAGTAAAGCATATCGACTTGGAGTGCAGGTTGCCGAAGTGGCATACCCGTTGGTAAATCGAATTCCTCCATTGGCCAACTTGTCCATATTAGGCGTAGAAAGCTCTGTTGCTCCATAAGAACTCAAATCACCATAACCCAAATCATCCATATAAATGATGACGATATTTGGCTTTTTCACCTCTGTTTCTTCTACTTCCTCTTTTGGGGAAGCGCAATTGAAAAACAGAACAGCTCCTGTCAATCCTAATAAAAGTTTACTTTTAAGACTCATGATATATTAGTTAGGTATGCTTATTATTTTTAAAACTTTGAGAAAAGAAAATCAAGTAGAAATGGTTTAAGGCTATCGCCTTGACCGTGGATCTTCCTTTTACGATACAAATGAGTGTCAGGGAATTTTAAGCTATTTATCCTAAATATCAATGAAAAAGGGATAAATGGCTTATTGAACTTTGCAATCATGATTCACCAGAAAAAGCATAAAAAAACCAACGAGCTTTCGCCCATTGGTTTTTAATGATAAAGATTAGAGAAAGATTAATTAGCCAATAATATTAGCATCGTCATCCCACTCGATGATTGTACCTCTATCCTCAGGCTTGAGGTAAAGAGGAAGATATTTTTCTTCAAGCTTCACACCATGCTTATCCATCACCTCTTGAGGAACACCGTCCCATGCATTCGGTGTGTTACCTACATATCCTAAATACTTCCATCCAGCCTCAGTAGAGAAATACCCTGAACAAGTAAGGTTTCTAACCAAGTTAAACCAATGAACCGCACCACTATACTCTTCTTTTGCTTTGTCAGGCCATGCTACTTCCTCTACAATCGTCATGACTTCAGATTCACTAAGTTCATTGAAAGACTTACCGAATTTTTCATCAGCTTCATAGTCCAACCACATCAGTCCTCCACGCATAGGCACTTGATTTCCTGGCTGGTCCTTCATCATAAATTCCATAAAATCCACCACGCCAACTTCTGAAGCTGCAGGTGATTCATCATCTTTTGGCAAAATGATATCCACCAAAGTATTTAACTTCTTACGTTCTTCATCTGTGAAGAAAGTTTCAGAAAGCAAGTTTTGGTCACGTTGCTTTTCTTCTTCTGTCCTGCCACCTATTGTACCTCCGGAAAGTAAGTCCTTCGCAGGTAATTTCTGCTGTTCAGGAGAACAGCCAGTCAATAATAAACCTGTACCGACAGAGCCAGTAAAGAGTAATTTTAGATTTTCTCTTCTGTTCATGACTTAGATATTTTTCTTTTTTAATTCAGAAACAATGTAATCGGAAGTTCTCCAAGCAAGAGCCAAAATGGTCCAAGTTGGGTTTTTATCCGCTTGTGACACAAATGGTCCAGCGTCCACTACAAATAGATTGTCGCAATCATGCGCCTGACAATTTGAATTCAAAACAGAGGTAGAAGGATCATTTCCCATACGAGTTGTCCCTACTTCATGAATTATTCTTCCTGGAGCCAAAAGACCATATTTGGACTCAGGTCCTGGTTTAGTACCTAAGAGGATTCCGCCAGCTTCGGTAAGGATCTCTTCGAAGGTATCGTGCATATGCTTAGCCTGCTTTACTTCCTGATCTGTCCAGTTGTAATTAAATCTAAGAACAGGAATTCCATATTTATCCACAGTGTTAGGATCAATCTCACAGTAATTATCATACATCGGTACGCTTTCCCCTCTTCCTGACATTCCCATGGTAGAACCATACAATTTACGTATGTCCTTCTTCATTCCTATTCCGTAGCCACCATTCTGACTAGGTTCACCAAATTCATCCTTAATGTATTGGCGCATGGAATTCATGCTTCCTCCACTTCCATAGGCTGGCTGACTCATACCGCCCCAATATTCTATATGGTATCCTCTCGCAAAATCCAACTTCTTATTATCTCCCCACCAAGGTGTATACATGTGCATGCCCCCTACTCCATCTTCATTGTAGCGCTCACGATCCATCATGCTAGGCACAATTGCCATGCGGTCAGTTCCGGTGGAGTCATGAAGATATCTACCTACTATCCCGAAGCTGTTGCCTA